>Ga0268281_1000139_pt1 | contig 55814 bp, 52 predicted proteins | sample saktaG_10_FD_190134 | JGI IMG/M metagenome (GOLD analysis project Ga0268281, IMG submission 190134) | Saline water microbial communities from Sakinaw Lake, British Columbia, Canada - sak_2011_5_24_50m | ecosystem: Environmental > Aquatic > Non-marine Saline and Alkaline > Saline ...
ATGGAAAAGAAAATCAAGACCGTGGTTTTTGATCGCGGAGGATTTCAGTATCACGGTCGGATTAAAGCTGTTGCTGAAGGAGCCCGAGAAGGCGGCTTAAAGTTTTAATTTATTTTATTTAATATGCCAAGAGAAAGACAATCAAACAGGCCAAGGCCGAAGCCGGAATACGAATCGCAGGTTTTGGACATAGCCCGTGTCACTAAGGTGACGGGCGGGGGCAAAACAATGCGTTTCAGAGCGGTGGTGGCCGTAGGCAATAAAAAGGGGCGCGTTGGCTTAGGCGTGGCCAAGGGTAAAGACGTCCAACAGGCCATAGAAAAAGCTACCCGTTTAGCTAATCGTCACATATTAACCATTCCCGTGGTAGAAAATACTATTCCCCACGAAACATGGGCTAAATTTGGGCCCGCCAGGGTTTTGTTAAAGCCGCAAGGCCGCGGTTTGGGCTTGGTGGCCGGAGGCGTTGTGCGGGTAATTTGCAGCTTGGGCGGCATTAAAGATGTATCTTCAAAGCTGCTTTCACGCTCCAGAAATAAGTTAAATATTGCCAGAGCCACCATTGAGGCCCTTGAAAAACTTAAGGTTAAGTAAATATGCAAATTCACGAAATACAATCAATACATAAAGATAAAAAAGGCAGGCGGGTCGGGCGCGGTGGCCAGGGCGGCACTTATTGCGGCCGCGGTGTTAAGGGCCAGAAATCTCGAGCCGGCCGAAAGATGCAGCCGTCAATTCGGGAATTGATTAAACGTTACCCAAAGCTGCGGGGATATCGCTATGTACGTTTAAATGTTTCTGACTCCTGTTTGAATTTAAATGCCTTGGAAAAAAGTTTTCAAGATGGCGATAAAATTACGCCCGTTGTTTTGATTGAGAAAAAATTGGTTTTTCGCGTTGGCTCTAAGATTCCTGTGGTGAAAATTTTGGGCCGTGGGGAAATAACGAAAAAATTGTTTATCAGCGGGTGTGAGGCGTCCAGGGGCGCTAAGGAGAAAATAGAGAAAGCGGGAGGAAGGATAAATGAAAAAGCAAAAATGAAAAAATAAAAACGACAATTTAAAATCTAAAAATTATCAAAAATTTCTGAAAGAAATTTTTGACACCTAATTTTTTAGTTTTTAATTTTTTATTTAAGCGCAGCTAATATGTCTTGGTTTCAAAAACTTATAGCGATTTTCAAAAATAAACAGTTGAGAAATAAAATTCTCTTTGTTTTAGCTATTATGGTGATTTTCCGTTTGGCCGCCGCTATTCCCATCCCCGGGATTGATTTGGAAAATTTGAAGAGATTTTTCAACCAAAATCAGTTTTTTGGCTTGATGAATGTTTTTGTTGGTGGAACGCTAGACAATCTATCCATTATTATGCTGGGCTTGGGTCCTTATATCACCGGCGTAATTATTATCCAGCTCTTAACTATGGTGTTTCCTCAGCTTGAAAAGATGTTCAAAGAAGAGGGAGCGGCCGGCCGTCAAAAAGTAAATCAATACGGTCGCATTTTAACCGTGCCTTTAGCGGTTTTGCAGGGATATAGTATGCTTATTCTTTTTGAACGCCAAGGGGCTATCGGCCATATGGGCGGGATACAGCTTATCGTGGCCTTAACCACTATAGCGGGAGGAGCGGTGTTTTTAATGTGGCTTGGCGAGTTAATTACCGAGAAGGGGATTGGCAATGGCGTTTCTTTATTAATATTCGCGGGCATCGTTTCAAGCACTCCAACGGATATTCGCCAGATTATTTTTTCTTGGGATCCCGCGAGCCTTCCTTCCTATGTTTTGTTTTTTGTTGCCTCCTTAGCCATTATAGCGGGCGTGGTTCTTATAACCGAGGCCAGGCGCAATATTTTGGTTTCTTACGCTAAAAGAATCCGCGGCAATCGTATGTATGGCGGATCTTCCACTTATTTGCCTATAAACTTGAATCCGGCTGGCGTTATTCCTATTATATTCGCTTTGAGCATTCTGCTTTTTCCCAGTATGATCGCCGGATTTTTGGCAACCGGAGGCAATGCTTGGCTGGCTGGAGCGGCTAAAGCGGTGGCTGGCTTTCTGCAGAACGGCTGGATACACGGCATTTTATTTTTTATCTTGGTTTTTCTTTTCACATTTTTTTACACAGCCGTTACCTTTGACCCTAAGGCCATTTCCAGCAATCTGCAGAAAATGGGCGGGTTTGTGCCCGGAATCAGGCCGGGCGAGAAAACCGCTCAATTCTTGCATAAAATTCTCTACCGCATTTTATTTTTAGGAGCGGCTTTTCTTGGCCTGATCGCTGTTATGCCTTCCATTGTGCAGGGCGTAACAAATATTCAAACATTCAAATTTTTGGTGGGAGGCACTTCTCTGTTGATTGTGGTGAGCGTTGTTTTGGAAACCTGGCGGCAGGTAAAGGCGCAAATTGAAATGCGCGAATACGAAAACTATTAAAAGTTACCTCGTTCCATGCTTTTTATGCAAAATGTTAAAAAAAAATCAGTTGTTATTTTAATCGGCCCTCCGGGAGCGGGCAAGGGCACGCAAGGCACTTTGCTGGCGGAAAAATTAAATTTGTATTATTTTGAAACCAGTAAAATTTTGGAATTGAACTTTCAAGAGCATAGCGAGAGCGATTTTGTGGAGGTCGCTGGCGTTAAATATTATTTTTTTCAAGAAGCAGACAATTGGAAAAAAGGTATTTTATGCAGCCCGCCTTTTGTTAGCTATTTAGTGCAAGAAAAGATCAGGGATCTTTTCGCTAAGGACAACAGCTTGCTTTTGTCGGGCTCGCCCAGAACAGTTTTTGAGGGAGAACAGATTTTACCTTTATTGGAAGAGCTTTATGGCAAAGAGAATATTAAAGTTATTCTTTTGGATATTCCTCCCGAGCAAACAATTTTCCGCAACTCCAACCGCCGATTATGCCAGTTAATGCGCCATCCTATTTTGTATAACGAGGAAACCAAAGATTTAAAGAATTGTCCGTTAGACGGCTCTATCTTGATGAAAAGAGAGGGCTTGGACGACCCCGAAACCATAAAAGTGCGATTGAAAGAATATAAGGAAAGAACTATGCCGCTTTTGGATTATTTCACCCAGCAGGGCACTGCTATTCGCAAAGTTGACGGCATGGGCCCGGTAGACGAAGTTTTTGGCAGGGCTTCGGAAGCCCTCAAATGATTTTTCTATGATTTCTATCAAATCACAAGAAGAAATTAAAATAATGAAGCAGGGCGGGGCAATCTTATCCAAGATTGCCAGGGGTTTATCAAAACAAGCAAAGGCAGGTATCTCAACCGGAGAATTAGACAGGGCGGCTCGCGCCCTGTTTTCGCGTTATAAAGCAGAGCCGGCTTTTTTAAACCACCAGGGCTTTCCCACGGCCATTTGCGCTTCGGTTAATCAGGTGGTGGTACATGGGGTTCCTTCGCCTTATCAATTGAAGGACGGCGATGCCTTGTCAATTGATTTGGGCTTGAAATACAAAGGTTTTTATTTGGATATGGCTTTTTCAAAAATAGTCGGCGATAAAAAGTTAGCGGGTCCGGCGGTCAAGCGATTAGTTAAAACAGCCAGAAATTCTTTGGATCTGGCGGTTAAGGCCGTCGCGCCCGGCGTTACCTTGGGTGATATTGGCTTTATCGTGCAAAGCTGTGTTGAAAAACAGGGCTTTTGTGTTGTGCGCAATCTTTGCGGCCACGGCATCGGCCGGGAACTTCACGAAGACCCGCAAATTTTAAACTATGGCTTGCCGGGCGAGGGCGAGGTTTTGCGAGAGGGGATGGTTGTTTGTTTTGAACCGATGATTACAACGGGCACTTGGAAATTAAAGAAATCAAGCGATGGCTTTGGCTATGAAACAGCTGATAGTTCCATAGCGGCTCACTTTGAGCAAACCATAGCCGTCACCAAGAAAGGGTATTTGGTGTTGACAAAGCTATAACTTGGTGGTATTATATAGTCAGTTTTTTGTCAATTAACCCTGACTTAATTCCCGCTTTGCGGGAGAAAGGAGCAAATCATGTGGTCAGGGATTATTTATTTTTTCATTTTGCCTTATTTGTTTATAGGAGTTATAATCTTGCCCATTTATTTTAAGAGGTGGCATGATTATGAACAGTTTTCTTTGGGCGTTATTGGCACGCCCATTGCTATTTTGGTCGGGCTAGTTTTATGGCCGTTGGTTATAAAAAAGGCTCGTTGTTGTGAAGCTTCTATTGAAACACAAAAAAAGCGGTTAAAAACCGCGTTAGCCAAAGATCATCAACAATGAAAGGATGTGATAAAAGGGGCTCGTCTTCGCGGCGGGCCTTTTAAAATACAAAAAATATCTGTTATAATGTTTACAGGGGATCATCCCCCGTAAATTTATGTCTCAAAAAATAAATAATCTTTCTGAGCTTCGCTTGGACCCGGTTTCCGGCGATTGGGTGGTGGTGGCCAGCGGCCGAGCGCAACGGCCTGGTATTCATAAGGTTGGCGCCAACAAAAAAGCCGGCGCGAAGGCAGGCGCCTCTTGCCCGTTCTGTGTCTTTTTTAAAAAATCATTATCCCAATCCGGAGGCATTGTTGTTATCCCCAACAAATTTCCCGCTTTCACCCCGACAAGGAATCAGGCCAAACAAAACGAAGGCGGATTTTTTTATAAAATGCCCGCCAATGGTTTTCATGAAGTGGTGATCACTAAAAGCCACACGCGGTCAATCGCCGACTTTTCGCTTGATGAAACCATAGAATTATTAAACGTTTATCAAAGCCGTTATTCGGCCCTGGCCCAAGAGAAATCAATTAATTATATTTTTATTTTCCATAATCACGGCCCGTCGGCCGGGGCCTCCATAGCCCATCCGCATTCGCAAATTGTCGCCACTTCTTTGGTTGATTGCGGCTTTTTGCAGCCGCTCGCGGCCGCGGAAAAGTTCTTCAAACAAAATAAAAAATGCCTTTATTGCTCCATTAATCAAGTTGAGTTAAAAAGCCGAAAACGGCTGGTGGCTGAAAACGCCAGTTTTGCCGCTTTATGCCCCTTTGCTTCCAAGATGGCCTTTGAGATTATGATCGCCCCCAAAAAACACTCGCCTCGCTTTGAGGAAATCAGCGAAGCGGAAAAGCGCGATTTAGCCGATATTTTACGCTTAACGCTGGCGAAAATTAAAAAAGGCCTCAACAACCCGGATTACAATTTCTATATCAGAACATCTCCCTGCGACAACCAAAAACATTCCTCGTTTCATTGGCATTTAACCATTTTGCCTAAAACGCAAACTTGGGCCGGCTTTGAATTAGGGGCTGGTATGGAAATTATCACCACCGCCCCCGAGCAAGCCGCCACGTATTTAAAAAAAATTAAAGTATGAAAAAAATAATTGTGGCTAATTGGAAATGCAATCCGGCCAGCTTGCGTGAAGCGCGAAGGATGTTTTTGGCATTGAAGGCGGGGGTGAGAAGCAACAAAGCGGAGGTGGTGATTTGTCCGCCGTTTGTTTACTTAACTGAAGCGGCTAAGATTTTTAAGGGTGGGAAGATTAAATTAGGCAGCCAGGATTGTTTTTGGGCTGAAAACGGCCCCCATACCGGCGAAGTTTCTCCTTTAATGCTGAAAAGCATAGGGGTGAGGTATGTTATTTTAGGACATTCCGAAAGAAGGGCGATGGGCGAGAGCCGTGAAACGGTTGTTAAAAAAATTAAAGCAGCCCTAAAAAATAATTTAACGCCGATTGTTTGCCTTGGCGAAACAGCCGAGCAACGGAACAATAAAGAGACGTTTCAAGTGTTGGAAAGACAGGTTAAAGAAATCCTGGGCGGGCTTGCGCCCGCGCGGATTAAAAAAATTATTATCGTTTATGAGCCGATTTGGGCTATTAGCACCACCGCGAATAGCCGGGGTTGTTCCTCTGACGACGCTTTGACCGCGATTTTGTTCTTACGGAAACTATTGGCAAAAATGATTGGCTCCAAGGCGGGCCAAGGATTGTCGGTTTTGTATGGAGGTAGCGTTGGGGGCGGTAACATCAAAGAATATTCGCAAAATGAGGCCATTGGCGGGCTTTTGGTTGGAGGGGCCTCTTTGGATGTAAAGGAGTTTTTGAAAATTTCTCAAAGCAATGTATAATAGAATAAGATATGAAAAGAGTTATTGATTTAGTAAATACTAAAGATGAAGAAGAAAAGCCGCGGGCGGGGTGGGTTAGGGTAGAGAAAGAGAAATCAGCCAAGAAAAAGAAAGCCAAAGAACCTAAGGTTAGGAATACTGCGGAAAGCAGGGTTAAGACGAAAAAAGCCAAGAAGTCCGGGGCGAAAAAGCCGACTGGTTTTTCTTTTAAAGTTATTTTAATAATTGTCGCGGCGGTCATTATCGTCACAGCCGTTGGGTTTGTATGGCTCACTCTCAATCCTAATCTTCTCTTAACATTGCGAATGGAGCAGGAGCCGTTAGAGTTGCGCGAAGAGATTGAATTAAATATGTCTCAAGCCGTTTTGGACATTGCTAAGAGAATAGTGCCCGCCCAATTTTTTGAGGAAGCGCAAGAAAAATCCCAAACTTTTAAAGCCACGGGCGTGGCCTTTGAAGACAAAAAAGCCCAGGGCGTCATTAAGGTTTATAATAATACCAATCCGTCAACGGCTTTAACCTTAAGAAAAGACACGAGGTTTCTATCGTCGGGCGGCGCTAAAGTTTTTAGAGCAATAGACAAGGTGGTTTTACCCGCTCCCGTTAAACAAGGCGGCAAGGTTATTCCCAGCGTGGTGGACGTGCAAGTGGTTGCCCAAGACGTGGGAGATGAATATAATATTGGGCCATCAAAATTTTCTGTCCCCGGTTTGGCCGGCACCAATTTTTATTACGCTGTCTGGGGCGAGTCGGAGGAGTCAATGGTTGGCGGCTCTACTAAAGAAGTGCCCGCGATTAGTGAAATTGACAGAGAGAATGCCAAGAGCAACCTTTACGAAACCTTGAAGGGCTCGGTCTTGAACGCCATTAAAGAAAAAGCTCCCGCTGGCTATACCTTAGATGAGAGAGCCGTTATAGAAAACGATTTTAATTTTAATTGCGCGGAGCCCACCTCAACCCCGAACATTGAAAATGACGATTTAAACTTTATTTGTTTAGGGAAGCTCTCTTTAAAGGCGCTGGTTTTTAAAACAGGCGACTTGGAAACATTGGCGTTGAGCTTATTCAATGAACGCAAATCCGCCGGTCGTGAGGTGCGGCCGGAAAGTTTGCAGATTTCATTGGTGCCCAAGGGTGCTGTAACGCAGTCAGGCCGGCTGGTGATTTCTTTGGGGGCAGGGGTTAAAACGTATGAGGCATTGAACCAAGACGTATTTTTAAATCGCATTTTGGGTAAGAACAAAGAGCAGATTGAACAGATTGCAGGGGCTGATTTCTCGGCTATAGAAAATATTGATTTTAAATTTTGGCCTTTTTGGCTTAAAAAAGCGCCATCTGCCGCTGAAAGAGTAAAACTGCGCTTGACTTTTTAATTATTTTTTGTTAATTTTAAAAATATTCAACAATGGCGAAGAGCAATATCCAAGTAAGGGGACAAGTTGTGGAGACGCTTCCCAGCTTGTCTTTTAAAGTGCAATTAGAGGATGGACGGGAGGTTTTGTCGCATTTGGCAGGCAAGTTAAGGATGCATCACATTAAGATTTTGCCTGGAGACAAAGTGCTTGTGGAAATGAGTCCCTGCGATGACCGGCGGGGAAGAATTGTTTATAGATTAAGATAAACGAGCGTTTAACGAAAGCAAACCCGAATGGCGATGCCTGAGTTTAGCGCAAATTTATCTCGTTCAAGAATTTTTAACATATGAAAGTGCGGCCTTCAGTTAAGAAACTATGTAATAAATGCAAGGTGGTCCGTAGAAAGGGCCGCGTTTATATTATTTGCGAGAACCCTAAACACAAGCAAAGACAGGGAGCTTAAAATTTTGCTCCGCGAAATTTATTTTCAACTTACGAATTTTTAATTTTTAAATTATGCCCAGAATCGCCGGCGTTAATATTCCAGAAAACAAACAAATAGTAATCGCTCTCACCTATGTTTATGGTATAGGCCGGGTTTCGGCTGATAAAATTTTGAAAGATAGCGGCGTTTCTCCAATTAAGCGAGCCAATGATTTGACCGATAAAGAGGTAGCTGCCATTCGACAGGCCGTAGAAGGCAAGCTTAAGATTGAAGGAGATTTGAGGCGGGAAATAATGGCCAACATTAAACGAATGAAAGAAATTCGGTGTTGGAGAGGTTTGCGGCACATCAAGGGGTTGCCGGTTCGGGGCCAGAAAACAAAAAAGAATTCTCGCACCGTTAGAGGCAACGTAAGAAAAACCGTGGGTTCGGGCCGTAAGGCGGCTCCCGCGCCAAAATAAATTAAAATATTTTATTAACGATTTCTAATATGGGCAAAAAGAGAATAATCCAAAAAACCCAAGAGGAGTTAATACAAGAGAGAGAAAAAGTTGACCAAAAGCTGAAAAAGGAAGTTGTTTTAAAGGCGGGCGCGAGGTTTCATAAAGCTAAAATTTGCATAACCTCAACCTATAATAATACTATTATTACTTTAGCCAATGAAAACGGGGATGTTTTACTGAATCGTTCGGCGGGCGCGGTAGGGTTTAGGGGCACAAAAAAGGGCACTTCTTTTGCTGGCTCCAAGGTAGCTGAAGCGGTGGTTGCCGCTTGTGAGAAAATGGGAGTGCGAGATATAGAGATTTCTATTAAGGGTATTGGCGGAGGCAGAGCCACCGCTTTAAAAACTTTGGCTAACCGAGGATTGGAAATTCATAGTATTAAAGATATAACCCCGATACCTCATAATGGTTGTCGGCCAAAGAAGCCCAGAAGGGTTTGAGAGCTTGTAAATTTACTATCCGCTTAAGGCGGATCATTCATTAACGATTTCTAATATGCCATCTAACAAATGCAAAACATGTCGTCGGCTGCAGCAAAAAATATTTTTAAAAGGAGAGAAGTGCTTGTCGCCTAAGTGTCCTATGGTGCGTCGGCCTTATCCGCCAGGCGTGAAGAAAAAACAAAGGCGCAACAAAGTTTCCGAATACGGTAAAGAATTAGCCGAGAAACAAAAACTCAAGAAGTATTATGGGTTAAGCGAAAACCAATTTTGCGGCTATGTTAAAGATGTGTTGAAAAAACGCGGCGGCGATACGGACGCGGCTTTAATTCTGATTCGTAAGTTGGAGCACCGATTAGACAACGCGGTTTTTCGCTTGGGGCTGGCAAGGTCACGGCGTGAGGCGCGGGTGTTGGTGTCCCATGGCCATTTTTTAGTCAATGGCAAGCCCGTTAATATAGCGTCATTCATGACTAAAAAGAATGACAAGATAGCTATTAAAGAAACAAAAAAGGGTAAAACCAATTTTAAAGACCTTGTTCATTATTTAAAAAATTATCAAACGCCAGCTTGGTTGGAGCTAAACAAGGAAAAAATGGAGGGCATTGTGGCGGGTGAAGCCAGTTTGGATAATATGGAGTCGGCGGTTGATATTTCCGCGATTTTTGAATTCTATTCACGATAAAATTTAAAATTAAAATTAAATCTATGATTCCTTTACCATCTAAACCTCATATCGCGCGAAAAGAAGGCAATAAGGCCATTATTGAAGTCGCCGGGTTTTATCCGGGATATGGCTTAACTATTGGAAACTGCCTAAGAAGAGTATTGCTTTCCTCGTTGGAAGGAGCAGCTATTACGCAAATAAAAATTGAGGGTGTGTCGCATGAATTTTCTACCGTGCCGGGCGTTTTTGAGGACGTGGTGTTTTTAATTTTAAACTTGAAAAAGCTCACCTTCAAAATGTATAGCGGCGAGCCCCAAACCATAACTTTATCGGTAAAGGGCGAGAGAGAGGTTAAAGGCAAAGATTTCAAATTAACTTCAGAATTAGAGTTAGCTAATCCTGAAACGCATATCGCTACCATTACCAAGCCATCAGCGGAGTTGAAGATAGAGGCCTTGGTGGAATCAGGGGTTGGTTATGAGCCTGCTAAGGGTCGAGAGGTTAAAAAACCAGAGATTGGCGTAATGCCTATTGATGCTATTTTTACGCCCATGAAGAAAGTAAGCTTAAAGGTAGAAAATATGCGCGTGGGTAATAGAACTGATTTTGATTTGTTGCGTTTAGAAATTGAAACCGACGGAACCATTAATCCTGAAGACGCCTTTAAAAAATCAGCTGATATTTTGATAGAACATTTTTCAATTATCGCTAAGATTAATGAAGAGACATCTAGCAAGGCAGAAGATCTTTTAGCGAAGAAATCGGCAAAAGCCGAAGAATCATCGTCTCAAGACGTTATTGATGAAGGAAAAGTTAAAATTGAAGATTCTAAATTAAGCGATAGAATAAAAAATGTTTTGTTGGCCAATGGCGTAAAAACCTTAGGAGGGCTAACTAAGAAGTCGGAGGATAATTTATTGAAGATGGAGGGGCTAGGAGAAAAAGCCGTATCTGACATTAAGAAAATTTTAAAAAAGGCAGGCCTGGAATTGAAAATATGAGGCATTTAAACAAAAATCGAAAGCTTTCCCGCGAACGCGATCAAAGGGCCGCTTTGCTTAATGGTTTGGCGCGTAATTTTTTTACTAAAGGCAAGATAAAAACCACGCAAGCCAAGGCCAAAGAGATTAAGCCGTTAGTGGAGAAGACCCTTACCAGAGCGAAAAAGGGTGATTTGGCTTCAAGAAGAATACTTTTGCGTTGTTTTTCGCCCGCCCTTACCAAAAAGATTATTGATGAGATAGCCCCCCTTTATAAGTCCAGAATGGGTGGCTACACCAGAATCATCCGTTTGGGCGAACGGAAAAGCGATAGCGCCCAGATGGTGATTATTGAGTTGGTGAAATAAAAATCCGTAAAACTTGTGGTTAAAATTTTTTAAAATTTCAATCACTCATTAACGATTTTTAACATATGGCCGAAAGAATAAAACACACAATTGACGCAACAGACAAACCAATGGGCCGCTTGGCGGGGGAGATTGCTAATATTTTGAGAGGTAAAACAAAGACGGATTTTGCCCCGCATAAAGATGGCGGCGATTTTGTAATAGTTCAGAACGCCGCTAAGGTTAAGATTACCGGCGGCAAGCTAAAGACCAAGGTTTATCGCCATCATACCGGGTATATTGGGGGCATGAAGTCAGCTACCATGGCTGAGGTGATTGCCAAAAAAGGCATTGAAGAGGTGTTGCGAAGGGCTGTTTGGGGTATGCTGCCGATAAATAAATTAAGAGCTCAAATGATTAAACGGCTCAAAATCGTGAGATAATTTTCATAATCATAATATGGTTGTTATTAAAAAACCTATAGTCAAAAAATCAGCAGTTAAGAAAATCAGCGTTAAGGCGGTGAAAGAGAAAAGGCCAGTTATTGCAAAGCCCAAGAAAGATGTTGATTTAGCCCCTCGCGAAGAGGCAGAGCCAACAGCAGAAGTATTGGAAATGCCTTTGGAAAATGATTTTGACGCCATAACCCTGCCTGAAGAGTTATTGAAAAACGGCGCTGATAAATCCCGATATATTGAAGCGGTTGGCCGCCGAAAAACATCTACTGCCAGGGTGCGGCTTTTTACTCAAGGCAAGAAGGGCATTATCGTAAATGGCAAGCTTTATACTGAATATTTTCCGAAGTTTTTGCACAAAACTATTGAGGACTCTTTAGAAAAGTTAAAGTGTTTGGGTAAATTTGGGGCTACGGTGGTGGTAAAGGGCGGAGGGCCAACCGGCCAGGCTGAAGCCGTCAGGCATGGGCTGGCGCGCACCTTGGTGGTGCTTAACCCTTATTTCAGAAAACGTTTAAAAAAATCCGGTTATCTAACGCGCGACCCGCGTATGCGAGAACGCAAGAAACCCGGCCTCAAGCGCGCCCGCCGAGCGCCCCAGTGGTCAAAACGTTAATTATTGATGCTGTTGAAGTCCGACTTCAACAGCCAAGAAAGCCAGCTGCCCCGACATTCGTCGGGGCGGTTTTGGCTTTTAGAGTGGACGAAACAGCTAACTTTCGCTATGATGAAGAATAATTAAATTTATATGTTTAACGAATCTAAATGGCCCAATTTTGGCGGTGGCGTTGTCAGGGAAAAAAATAAAAGGCCCGAAGAAGATACCTTAGTTGTTAACTCCATAGCCGCTAAGCAGGAGTTAGAAAAAATGTTCCCCGAATCAGTTGGCGGTAAAATTAACAAGCGCTCTTCGTTTAGCGAAATAGAAATTGCCATGGGCCAACAAATTAGGGGCATTGATTGGCAGATAAGTCAGCAACTATTGGAATCCGTGGACAGTCCTGAAATAGCGGTTAAGATTTACCGAAGATTGGCTAATTGTGATCAATTCGGAATTGATTGGGATACCTGTAATATGGAGGCCAAGAGCAGATATGATTTTTTAGAAAAATTAACCGAACAAGCGGCTCAAGATCCGGCCGGGTTCGCGATGCTTAAAAAAGACATTGAAAAGCCCCAATTAGGTATTATTTTCCGCTGTGAATCAGACGGCCCTGACAAGAATTTTGACTTTATGAAAAGCCTTGCTGTCAAGGCACTGTTTAAGGCCAATCCCAGCGAGGCGGGAAGCTTTGCCATTTCTTTTTTAACGAAATTGCAAAAGAAGAATGAATCATCTTCAAAGAAAAGAGGAAAATGGCAAGAAGAAATGGGGCGGGTGGAAGAGAACATAGAACGTAAACGAAGCGCTTCTGTCCGAAACAAAGATAAACAAGAACCTCCATACGGCGAACTATTGGACAATTCTTGGGCGTCAACAGTAGTTTTGTTTGAAGACTTCCACAGAACAATCAATGCTATTATTGAAAGCTTGGGCAAGCACGCCGCTGAAAATAACTTGTCAGAAGAAACCGTGGGTGCTTTAACTAATTATCTAACCAAAGATCACACGGCTTTCGGGCATACCAAAGAGTTAGCCGAATGCTTTGAAAAGACGGGCATTGATTATTCCGCTAAGAAATTATTAGGGCTTTTGCGCGACCCGGAAGTTAATCCGTGGGGTCGCAAGATAGCCACCAATATTCTGTATCGCTTGGAATTTGGGCGTTTGGGTATTTCTTCAGAGGGCGTAAAGTATCTGGAGCGGGTTTATGACTTGGGAGAATATAATAATCCCGGAAATTTTGTCAAACGTCTGACCCGCGACGGCGATGTGGGTATTTTTGATGAGAGCCGCGAGTTAGTTAGATATTTTAGGATTGGCGATTTAAATAATGAAGCGGAGCGGGTCAAAGCCGAAGTATTATCTTTCGCCTACGAAACGCTTTTTATCCCTAAAATAAGTGAGACCGAAGAAGAAAGAGCCGAGAGGGAAGGGATATTGCAAGAATTTAAACAGAAATATTTTCAGTTTTTTGACGACCGTTTTTTTGGAGACACCGGCGTAGCTTTTAACAATTTTAGTTTTAGAGAACAGGGGCAGTTTATGCACTTTGTGGAAAATAGCCCCGGCCCGTTGAAACAAAGGGCGCTGGAGCTTGTCAGAAAGTATGGAGAGGATGGTTTTCGTTCGTTTCTAAGCTTGGAATACGGGATGGAAATGGGTGAGACAGTTCTGGGTATTGGGGAGGCAAACGTAGAGTCAGGAAATGTCCGGATGATTTTTAAGGATTATGCCCGGGTTATTGATTTTGCCGAAGATTTTTACAGGGCGGTTTTACCGGCCATTCAGAAAATTGCTCCGAAAATTCTTGATGAAGGGATGTTCTTGGATAACGTAATGTATGCTGGCCGTAATTTTTTATATTTTTGTTCAGAATATACTAAAGACAACCCAAACAGTAATTATCGTCAGATTTCAGAAGAAATAAAGCGGCAGCATTTATCTTTAAATCCCGCAGATTGCGTCGGGGCTGTAGTGAGTAACGCAGTGATTGATTTAGTCAATCAAATAGGTTTGGAGAAAACTCGCGATGCCTTAAACATTGTTTATCGTCAGTCGGAAGATGAACTGTTAAAAAAGCACATTGATCAAGCCCTAAGTTTCATAAACCCCCCGGAAGGCAAGCCCGTGCGCAGGGTAGACGATCTTTACCAAGAGAGCATTAGGTTTGAGACATACGCTTACAGCACGCACGATTTTGAGGAGAAGCTAATGAAGGACCTGACCAAGGAGAAAGGCAGGATTCTTGATTTGGGCTGCGGTACCGGGCGCATAATGATTCCTTTATTAAAAGATGGCCGAGAGGTAATTGGTCTGGATTATACTAAACGCCATGTTCAATTGGTAAAAGAAAAAGCGCCCGAGGCAGACGTTTTGCAGGGCGACTGGACTGGTGTTGGCCTAACTGACGATAGCGTTGAGGTTATTTATAGTTTGGGCAGAAACATCCTGCATGAATATCATTTAGACCGTCAGAGGCAGCTTTTTGCCGAGGCGAATCGTCTTTTGCGAGAAGGTGGTTTGTTTGTTTTTGATATTCCTGACCGCGAGAAAGGGCATTATCATAAATCAATTGAGGCCCACCGCGCTATTATGGAAGCACGGGGGATAACCAATTTTCGCAAGGAGGGGCTAGTTTACGATAGTCCCGACGAGAATAATTTTTCTACTCGTTATCTTTATGGGGGTGATGATATAGAGGAGTTGGCCAAAATCAGCGGCTTTAAAATAAAGGCGATTAAACGGGCCGAGCTGAATAATGGCTATGGTGACGTCAACCTTTACTACGTCTTGGAGAAGATTGGAGAAGCTGAAAAGGGGACGCTTATTAAGCCAAGGACTATTACGAATTCTTTGGAGAAAGCGGCTTAGCACTGGATTCGGCTTGCGCCCAAGCTAAGTCAAAGAAAGCTTTCATTGTGTTGTAGATAGCCGGGCTCTCTAAGATTATCCCTATCAATTCCTTTTTCTGAAAAGAAATAAAGGCCACCTTGTTTGGCTGATAAATGTCAATTTCCGCGTCAATGGGAAATTTGGTTCGGGGCACTACCGTTGTTTCTCGCAGGTATTTTTTATCTAATTCAGTGTAGGCGCTCGTTTTATCGGAAGAGGCAACAATAACCTTAGCGGGTATATTCATATTGGCTCTTTTTCTGACATAAGTAGAATCCAACCATTTTTTTAAAGATGGCTCAATAATGTCCGGCGACAGCAAGGCGTATATCCTATTATTTGGCCGTAGGGTATCTTTATAGATTTTTTTTAAACCCTCCACGCCTTCAAAAAATTGAATGCCCGGCTTACCCACCGTTAAATTAAAGTCCGACAGCAGGACTGGCATAACGGTTTCCAATAATGATTGGGCTTGCGAGGCTTCGTTTTGTTTTCTTTCAAAGAGCTCTCTAATCTTGGAAGGGTGCTCGGCCAAGAAGATAGCCACTTTGCCCTTGACCTCATTCTTCCTCACTAATCCTAGTTCAACCAATTGATCTAATAGCTTGTAAACCAAGCTCCGCTTTAGCGGGGTTTTTTGGTAAAGCCTGCCAGCAGGCAGAGGGCCGTTTTTGACCAAAACGCTGTAAACAACGGCTTGTTCTTTGCTTAATAGTGTTTGTTGTAGTATTTTATCGTACATATTTTTAATTTTATTTAATTGTAGCTCAAACTTTATTGTCTATCAATAACACTATCAGCCATATGTCAAAACAACCTGCGAGTATGCTGTTACGGGGTTGTGGCAGAAAGCTGCTGAAAGGCCTGCTCTGCTGTAGATGCAAGCATTTTTGGCTGGTGTCAGAGGCAGAAAACGTCACGACCCCTTGACAGATGTCTTGGGTTATGATATAATACAGCCGTAAGCAAAAATAAGAGATAAAAGTTTTCAGGGAGAAAGATGGAAAGGAGAGAGGCCCCCTTTCTATCTTTCTCTCTAAAAAAGGGAGAGACAATAGCTCTTTATTATAATTAGTATAGTTCTCTCAAAAAAAGGCAGAGCGGATGGCCCGGACACTTTAAACAATCGGGCCGGAGTCGGAGGGCGAAGGGAGATGGTTGTAAAACTATCTTGAGGTCGCCGGCATCGCTGTTAAGCGCTGGGATCAACCAAAGGAGTTCTTGGAGAGAGCGCTCCTTAGGCCGCACCCAGCCAACTCAATGGCGCCTCTGTTAGCTCCGCTACCGTAAGGTAGCAGCGAGTGACTGCGAGGTTGGGTTTAACCCTCCCAAATTCGCAGAATTCTCGCTAAAAGAAAAGCGGGAGAGACAGTTTGCACTTTTCAATTAAATAGCCAATCCCTGAAAGCGGCTCCTTTTAAATAACTAAAGCGAGACGAGGTATCTTATGGAGCGGGGCGAGTTCGCGATTCTGTCGCGTATCGTCTCTCTCCCCTCGCCCCGCTTTATAAGATAAAATCTTTCTTTGGTTATTTGCGCAGGGGGAGAGCGGGGGAGCCGCTTTCAGGGATTGGTAAATTTCGGCATAACGGCAGCCGGACCATAGTTCCCAAGTTCCAGAGCGCCACATCTCGCGGGCGATTGCCCATATTTATTTTCGTGGTCGCTCGGGATTAAATTTTTTTGCCGTGTATGTAGGCAAAGAATCTGGCGAGCTGTTTTACGGGTTCGGCTCGATCCCGGAAGAGGTCACGGATGACCTCAAAGCCGACAAGGATATCCAGCTAGTCGGCTGGCTGTCCTAAACTCAAAAGACAGTCGTAGGCGTACAATACATTGATGTTGTATACCGCATGCTGATTCGCTGGAAAGCGTCTGCGGCTGTCGCTAATACTGTTTTACTTGATTGAAATCGGCTCCCATCGTTGGGATGCCGCAGAGTTTCTGATTTTATGTTTTTGATGCCACAGATGTGGCAAGGAGTTTAGAATGAACGCGAACGCATGCATAGAAAATGGCCGCCTCGTCATAGAGGCTAATGGGTCTGTGTATAAATACCGTTCTTATGGTTGGCTGAACAAGGACGGTAACGAGAATTACTCTTCAGACCTCTGGTCCAAAGAGGAAGAAGAGATAGCATCCATATTGGATGCTCACACCAACGCGAGTCGAAAATCTTTGGAGGAAGATATAGAGCATCTCTCCAAGATTTTTTCTCGCGCGGGTGTAAATTATTCCGGGACCCAAACCGGAAAACGTGATTCATCCCGTCTGGACGAAGCAAGGGAAACCTTGCGAAATCTGGACAAAGCAGAGGCGCTCTTGGCCTCCTGTTCTGTAAAATTAGACATAGCCGCCTTAGTGGGCTATGCAGAATTGGCGAATGCCACAGACAAGGTTTTTTTGACCAGGATCATCAACGAGAACAATCCGAAAGGATTGTTGGAGTTGGTGGCACTGCGTCAGAAAGTCCCGCAGAGGCATATGGCGGCTTTTGACGAGCTGTGCCAGCTCGTCCAGGAAGAAGAAGCTGAATAAAAAGGCACAAACAAGGCGTCACCTGCTACTAATTAAGTAAGTGGTGAGGGGGAAATGGCTCCCCGCAGAAAAGCCAAAACAACAGCCGCGGACGCAACAATCATACATATATGTTGCAAACCGCTGAATCGCTGAAAATCGTCTGCGGCTGTTGAGGGTAAGTGTTCTGTTAGTTTTTCGAGAGGATTGCCTAAAAAACAATCCTCTCCACAAACGAGCCAACAAGCTTTGAATGGCATTGCTTGCTGGCTGGTTGAGTGGATCTATTCCTCTGTCTTTTTTCTCGCCAAAGACAGAGACGCCGTGAAAGAAATTCATTAGGCAGCTTTTGAAAAGTTGTTTTAGGAAAACAACTTAAGAAAGCGCGCCGAATTTCCGGAGCGGCAAAAAGAAAGGAGGTGAGAATATGTCATTTGAAAAATATACGGTGTTAGCCCAACAAAAAGGGTTAGTGCCGCCTTTCGAGCGCAATCCGATGTACATCGGATTGTATTTATCGAAAGAAGGGGAGATAACTCCCCAGATGGTGGAAGCTTTGAGCTCCATGCCAGATATCTGGCTAACCAATTTTATTGATTGGGTTGAGCCAGAAGAAACTGGCTGGGAGCTACTTCGAAAGTATTTGCCCGAAAGGGTAGATACTATAAGAGAAAAGTATAACGAGAAATGGTCAGACTTCTTCTCGCACAGAGAAGAAAGTCAGATTTCTCGTCGATAAGCCGCAGTAGCTTAAACTGCGCGAGTCAAAATTAAGCCGGACAATGTTTGAACGAGGGGAAAAAGACCCTTTAGAAAAGGTCTTGCCTTGGCAAACAGCCCGAAGAGGGAGTCCGTAAGCCGTGTGTTTTCGTCAGGTATCAAGCCTGGCAGGAAACAGCCCCCTGATTTGAGGGGAACCATAGGGTAAAACATATGTTCTATGGGAAACGGCCAAGGAGAGTTAAAGTTTCTCTCTCCGAGCAAAGAAAATCAAAGAAACTTTTTCAGGAAACCGTTTTCTGTATCAGAAAAAACGGAACCAAGGGTTTGTGTTAATAAATTTTTGAGGGCATTCCAATTCAAAAGATTACGAATGCCCCATTTCTAAAGCCATCATTTTACTTGCTATGATCTTGTCGAATGGCGGCTTGAGAGATGGGATTTTGCAAAACAAAACAAGCCGAATAAATTCAGCTTGTTTTGCGCGGAGGCCGGCGGAGTCGAATCGCATTCCTTAGAAAAGGAACCAATTAAGTATCAATTAATGTTCCGCGCCGGCGGAATTCAACCTCCGGTCAAACCTCCGCAATTAAATTTTAACATAATAAAACAACCCCATAAAGGGGTTGCGAATGGTTCCCGTCAGGAACGCAACATTAATTGATACCTATGCTTTGATGCTATCAGAGCCGTTGATTTTTGTCAACAGTAAGTCTTATCCAATACAAAACGCGCATGAAATGAAGTCCGTTTCTAACGCAAAATGAGCCTGAAAGGCCCATTTGTGCGTTAGCGTGTGAATCGTTATCATTGGGGTATATGACTATCACAATGAACGATTCACACATAATTAGTATCGCACAAATTGAGCAATTCTTAAAGCTTGACTCGGCCATCAAATTTCAATCTGTTTCCAAAAAAGAAAAATATGAATGGATTAATGATGTTTTAACCAAGTTTAGATATTTCAACTTAAGGAAAAAAGATAAAGGTATTGTCCGGGGCTACATTGTCAAAATGACTGGCTTGTCTCAATCCCAGACAAGCCGAATAATCAGCAAAAAAAGAAAGTTTGGCAGAGTATTTCTGAACTCAAACGCCAGATATCGCTTTCCTAAAAAGTATGGCCCAACCGACATTGCTTTGTTAATTAAGACAGACAACGCTCACCAAAGATTATCCGGGCCGGCCACTAAAACGATACTGGAAAGAGAATTCAATGTGTTCAGTAAAACAGCCTACGGCAATGTCAGCCAAATATCCATTGCCCACATTTACAATTTAAGAGCCGTTAACCAATACCAGTCCCACTGTCTAACGATCAAAAAGACCCAGAGCAATCAAACGCCTATTGGCGAAAGGAGAAAGCCAGAGCCTGAATCAAGGCCAGGATTCTTGAGAGTAGATTCAGTCCATCAAGGCGATTATGGCAAACAAAAGGGCGTGTATCATATCAATATCACGGATGAAACAACACAATGGGAATTGATAGGAGCAGTGGAAAAGATATCTGAATATTATCTTGAAATACTGTTGAAAGATTTAATCGAGCAGTTCCCTTTCCGAATAATAAACTTTCATTCAGATAACGGCTCGGAATACATCAACAAAGTGGTGGCTGAACTGCTTAATAAATTGTTAATACGACAAACCAAGTCCAGGGCCAGACACTGCAATGACAATGCTTTAGCTGAATGCAAGAATGGGGCTGTAGTTAGAAAACATATGGGCTATGTCCATATACCAAGACACTTTGCCGGAACTATCAACCAATTCTACAAACAATATTTTAATGTCTACTTAAACTATCACCGGCCTTGTGGATTTGCTACAATAATTAAAGACAAAAAAGGAAAAGAGAGAAAGGTTTACAGGCAAAAGGATTACAAAACACCTTACGGGAAGCTAAAATCTCTGGACAGCGCGGAGAGCAATACTTAAGAGATAGGCTTTCTTTTGAACAGCTTGATGAGATTGCCTACGAGATGAGCGACAATGATTTTGCCGAGAAAATGCAAAAAGCCAAAGAAGAATTATTTAAAAACTTTAAACATTTACCTCAAGGGATGATAGAATTCACAACTTTCATTTCACACGCATTTGTTGATTAGAAAATACTCAGTAGTTATGCACATCAATTAAGGCGAATAAAACCGTCTCTCTTTTTTTGTTTGATTTATTGTGCATTTTTGTTATAATCATCAATATGTTAAGAGAACTCATAGACAAATTTTATTTGGATAATCAGGAGAATAAGAAGCAGCTGCATTTTTATGTTAGCGACGCTGGCAAATGCCCCCGAGCGATTTTTTTTAAGCTGAAAAACGCGCCCCAAGAAAAAGCCGACCCGCGGATTTTACGCATTTTTGAGCACGGCGAGCAGTTGCACCACAATCTTTATAACATTTTATATCGTTTGAAAATCGGCATCGTAACGGAAATTCCCATCCCGCCCCAGGAGATTGTTTCGGGCAGGGCGGACGCCATTTTGTGTCTGAACGGCGAGAATTACGTTTTAGACATCAAGAGCATGAACTCAATGATATTCAAGAATTTAACCGCTCCCAAGATTGAAAACGTCTATCAGATTCAGCTCTATATGCATTTTTTTGATATTAAAAAAAGCATCCTGCTTTACATTGACAAAGACCGCCAAGACATCAAAGAGTTTGTGGTGGATTACGACCCTAATTTGGTTGGAACCCTGCTAAGTAATTTTCGTGATTTAAAAAATAAGGTGGAGAATAATCAAGTGCCGGTGGTTTTGAGCGATTATCCCAGCGGCTGGCAGTGCAAGTATTGCCAGTTTAAAGAAATATGCGCTTTGGCGGGCAAGCAAGAAATTTCATGGAATGACTTCAAAGCCGAAATACAGTCAGGCGAGGACAAAGGGGCCCTCTAAAACAAAAAAACTGTGATTTTTGCCCTATAGTTCAAAAATCGCAGTTTTTTTGTTTGTTTCTTACTTGCAGTTTGCTTGTTTTTCAATTAAGATGAGTTAAAAATAACCAAGCGTGAATTTAACCAATATGCCGGAAAAATTTGTTATTGAAGGAGGAAAAACATTAAAGGGAGAGATAGAAGTTCGCGGTTCAAAAAACGCCGCGGGCGCTTTAATAGCTGCCTGTTTACTCACCGAGCAGGAATGTTTTATTGACAATTTGCCTCTGGTGGGGGATGTTTTAAACCTTCTGGACATTTTAAAAGAAATGGGCGTAGAGGTGGAATTTTTAAGCGAGCGAAAAGCGCGTCTGAAAGCCGGCAATAACGTTAATCCGGAAAAGATTAACTTTGAAAAATTTTCCCAGGCCCGCACTTCAGTGCTTTTAATCGGGCCGCTAATCGCTCGGTTTAAAGAGTTCAAAGTGTCCCGACCCGGCGGTGATAGAATCGGTTTGCGGCCTATAACCACTCATCTGGAGGTTTTGGGAAAGTTAGGGGTGACGGCGCAGGAACAGGGCGATTTTTATTATTTTAAGGCCAAGGAATTAAAAGGCCGGGAGATTATCCTGCCCGAGTTCAGCGTAACAGCCACGGAAAATTTATTGATGGCCGCTTGCTTGGCTCAAGGCCAAACCGTGATTAAATTGGCCGCCATTGAGCCCCACGTTGATAACTTAATTGCTATGCTCGGGCAGATGGGCGCTGACATTGAAAGGCCCGCTGGCCATACTTTCAAGATTAAAGGAGGCCAGGCGCTAAATGGCGTTGAGCAAAAGGTTATCCCTGATTATATTGAAAGCGGCACCTTTGTGATTGCCGCCGCTTTGGCGGGAGACGAGGTATTGATTAAAAACGCCGTGCCCGAGCACCTCAACGCTTTCTGGGAACGATTAAGCGAGATAGGAGTTAGATTTCAGATAGAAGAGGCAGGCGTGAGGGTTTTACCTAGCGCGTCTTTGAACGCTACTCGTTTGCAGGCTTTGCCTCACCCGGGTTTTCCGACGGACTTATTGCCCTTAATGGTGCCTTTATTAACGCAAGCCAAGGGCAAGAGTTTGGTTCACGATCCTTTGTATGAGAATCGCCTGAATTATATCCATCAACTGCGTAAAATGGGCGCTGACATTGAGATTGTTGACCCGCACCGCGCTTTTGTTTTTGGGCCAACACCCTTGAGGGGCGTGGCTATTGAATCGTGGGATATAAGGGCCGGGGCTTCCCTGGTGGTGGCCGGGCTAATGGCCGAAGGCCAAACTATTATTAACAACGTTGAGCAGATTGACCGGGGATACGAACGGATGGAGGAACGACTACGGGGCTTGGGAGCGGAGATAAAACGCGTCAGCGTTTAATTTTCAATTTACAAATTTTCAATTTCCAAACAAATCCCAATGAATAAATTTTAAAATTTTCAAACAGGCCGTAGTAAGTCTTTTTGTTTGAAAATTAAATCATTTGATATTGAAAATTCATTGAAAATTGATAATTGAAAATTGTAAATTATTTAATCATGTCTTTTTTCACTCACAAATTAGCTATTGATTTGGGCACTTGTAATTGTTTGGTGTTTGTTTCCGGAAAGGGGATTGTTTTAAACGAGCCCTCGGTGGTGGCGATTTCTCGCCCCGAGAACGCGGTGTTGGCCGTGGGGGCTGAAGCCAAATCAATGATTGGCCGCACGCCCGATAACATTGTGGTTTATCGGCCGCTTAAAGACGGCGTGATTGCCGATTATAAGGTGACCCAAGCGATGATTCGTTATTTTATTCGCAAAAGCAAGGGGCGTCTGGGAATATTAAAGCCCGAGGTTTTGATCTCCATTCCGGTGGGCGCTACGTCAACCGAAAGGCGGGCGGTAATTGAGGCCGCCTTGGCCGCGGGCGCTCGCGCCGCTTATGTGGCCAAAGAGCCGATTTTATCGGCTATTGGAGCTGGCATACCCATTAACTCTTGCGAGGGTAATATGATTATTGATATTGGCGGGGGCACCTCCGAGATCGCGGTGATTTCTTTGGGTGGCATTGTTACGGCCCATTCTTTGCGGGTGGCCGGTGATAAAATGGATGAAAAAATCGTCGAGTTTATCAAAAAAGAATACAGCTTGGCCATTGGCAGCCAGACCGCCGAAGAGGTTAAAATAAAAATCGGGCGGGCTTTTGCCATTAAGAAAGAAGAGTTTTACGAGATTCGTGGCCGTGACTTGGTGAGCGGGCTGCCCCGCAACATTAAAATATCTTCCAACGAAGTGGCCAAGGCCATTCACGACGTTTGTATGGAAATTATTGAGGGGGTAAAGTATATTTTGAAACAAACCCCCCCCGAACTGTCAGCTGATATTATGAATAAGGGGATGATTTTGGCCGGCGGCGGCGGATTATTAAGGGGTTTGGAGCAATTAATCGCTAAATCCACGGGAGTGCCTTGCTTCGTGGCCGAAGACGCCTTGTTGTGCGTGGTCAGGGGCACGGGCGTGGTGCTGGAAAATTTGGATGTTTACAAAAAAAGCGTAATGAGCCAAAAATAATGATAATCGGGCATCAGCAACAATGGAGTTTTTTAAAAAAAATGGCCGCGGGCGGGCGCGTGTCGCAGGCCTTGCTTTTTTCCGGGGCCGATGGTTTGGGCAAGAGAACCATGGCCATTGATTTTATTAAGTTGCTTAACTGCGAGCACTCTCTCCAAGCGCCTTGCGGCCGATGTTTTTCCTGCTTGAATTTAGAAAATAAAACCAACCCCGATTTTTTGATTATAGAGCCCCAAGGCAAGGAAATTCAAATTGGCCAGATACGCGGGCTGCAAAAATTTTTGAGCTACACGCGCCAGTTGAGCAAATTTAAGGCCGCGCTTATTGACAACGCTCATTGCTTGAATCAAGAAGCCCAAAATTGTTTGTTAAAAACCTTGGAAGAACCGCGAGAAGACACTATTTTATTTTTAATTACTTCGTTGCCCCAAACCCTTTTTAAAACCATTCTTTCTCGTTGCGAGCAATTAAAATTTTATCCGATTGAACCCCAAGAAATGGAAAGGGGCTTTGAGGCGCGTAAAGAGCACCCCCGATGGCAGGATATTTTAATATGGAGCGACGGCCGACCGGGATTGGCCGCTCGTTATTTTCAGCAGGAAGAGTCAGCCAACCGGCGTTCATCCGACTTGGCGATTATTGATAGTTTGTTGAAGAGCGGGCTGTTAGAGCGGCTGTTGCTCATTAAAAGCTATTGGGCTGGCTTGGCTGGCGGCGGTAAAGACGCAAGCGATGAGGGAAGCGACAATTCCGTGGAGATTATCAGTAATTTTTTGGAGGCATGGCTTTTTCGTCTGCGCCAATCTTTGCGCGGTGAGATTAATGCCCGCGGCAATGGCGGCTCAATGAAGCAGCTAGCGGAAAATTTAAAAAAAATTGAGAATTTGAAATTTTTACTATTAAACAGTAATATGAATAAAAGGTTATTATTAGAAAATTTAGTGATTAATTTATGACATACCAGGAAATAATTGAAAAAATTAACGCAGGGTTGCAAAAAGCGGTTGACGATTTTAAGGCCGAGGCGGCAAAGCTTCGCTCAAATCGTTTATCGCCGGCTTTGTTAGAAGATGTTGAGGTAAATTGTTTTGGCTCTTTTATGCCCATGAAACAGTTAGGCGCGATTGCCAATGCTTCGCCCCGAGAATTAACGGTGGAATTATGGGATAAAAGCTATGTTGAGGGCGTGGTAAAGGCGGTTGAACAAGCCGAGTTAAATTTAGGCGTGCGTATTGACGACAAGACAATTTATTTTTCAGCTCCCCCGTTAACCGAAGAGAGCCGGCAGAACGTTATCAAGCTATTAGACAAGATGAAAGAAGAGGCCTTTCAGGTGTTGCGTCGTTTTAGAGACAAGGCCTGGAAAGATATGCAGGACGCTTGCGTAAGGGGTGAACTGCGCGAGGACGACAAGTTCAGGGGCAGAGACAAGCTGGATGAAACCACGCGCGAATACCGCGAAAAAATGGAAGAGATAGCCAAGAGGAAAGAGGAGGAAATAAAAGGTTAGATAGCTTACTGTCATTCTGAGCTAGCAGGCGAAAAATCTTTGAATGAGACCCTTCGCTAGTCGCTCAGGGTGACACTTTATTTTATGTTGCTTACTATAATAATTGTCTTATTCAGTTTGGTTGCCCTAACCGCCCTTCATGAGCTGGGTCATTTTTTGTTAGCGAGAAAGTTTGGGGTCAAAGTGGAAGAATTCGGCATTGGTTACCCGCCGAGAATCTGGGGCAAGAAATTCGGCCAAACCGTTTATTCTTTAAATCTTTTGCCTTTTGGCGCGTTTGTCAGAATCTTGGGCAGTGAAGAAGCCAGCGACAGCAAAAATAGTTTTTCCCAAAAATCTATCTGGCAGAGAGCTTTAATTTTATTGGCGGGGGTTGTTTCTTTTTGGATAATAGCTTTTTTGATTTTTGTCTTGATTATTGGCGTGGGTGGCGTGCCAACGGCGGTGCCTGATGATTTCTCGCAAGAGGGGATTAACCCTTATGTTCAGATTTTTCAAGTAAGCCCTGATTCGCCTGCCTTTACGGCTGGTTTGAAGGCGGGTGACATAATAGATAAGTTGAAAGTTCAAAGTGAGAAGTTAGGGGTGGTGAGTATGGCCGAACCATTAGGAGTTGAAGAAACGGAAACGAATAAAATGGAGGAGGTGCAGGGTTTCATCGCCGAGCACAAAGGCGAAGAGATAACCCTTTATCTGCGAAGAGGACAGCAGAATTTAGAGATTTCGGTTACGCCAAGAGTAAACCCGCCCCAAGGCGAGGGGGCTATGGGCGTGGCTTTGGTGCGAGCGGCTGATTTGAAATATCCTTGGTATCAAACTCCTTGGCAGGCCGCTAAATTAACCGTTCAACAAACCAAGGCAATCCCTTTTGCTTTAGGGAGGGCTATTAAAGAGAAGATGGCGGGAAATAAAGATTCGGGTTTGCAATTTGTCGGGCCCATTGGCATCGGGCAGATAATGGGGCAAGCCATAAATCAGGGCTGGGGCAATTTCTTGACATTAATGGCGATGATTGCCATTTGGATGGCTATTTTCAATCTTTTGCCGGTGCCCGCTCTTGACGGGGGCCGCTTGCTTTTTCTAGCAATTGAGGCAATCAAACGTAAGCCCGTGAACCCTAAATTAGAACAGAGAATTACCGCCGCGTTTTTTTTCTTAATGGTAGCCCTAATGGCCGTGGTGAGCATTAAGGACATCATACGATTGTTTTAAGACGAGATTGCTTTTTCTCTATTTTTCTATAAGATATAGTTGAAGATTGATATGTTTAATAAAATTTTACGTTATTTTAATGAGGACATTGCTATTGATTTAGGCACGGCTAATTCGGCGGTTTATGTTAGAGGGCAGGGGATTGTTTTGAACGAGCCCTCGGTGGTGGCTTTAAACACTAAAACGGGTCAGATTTTGGCGGTGGGGGAAGAAGCTAAAAAAATGGTTGGCCGAACGCCCGCCCACATTCAGGCGGTTCGTCCTTTAGTGCGGGGAGTTATCTCGGATTTTGAAGTAACCGAGCAGATGTTGCGCTATTTTATTGAAAAAGCCCACCGCCAAAAATTTATTTCGCTTTCCTGGCCGCGGATTATTGTGGGCATTCCCTCTAGGGTAACCGAAGTGGAGAAAAAAGCCGTAGAGGACGCCGCCAAGAATGCCGGGGCTCGAGAGGTCTTTCTGATTGAAGAACCGATTGCCGCGGCTATTGGCGCTCGGCTTCCCATCCAGGAAGCCAAAGGCACTCTCATTATTGACATTGGCGGGGGCACTACGGATATCGCGGTGATTTCTTTGGGAGGCATTGTCACTTCGCAGAGTTTAACTATTGCCGGGGATAAACTGTCAGATGATATTGTGCATTACGTGCAGCAGAAATATCAAATTTTAGTGGGTGAGCGTTCAGCCGAAGAAGTGAAAATTAGTATTGGATGCGCCGTGCCGTTAAAAGAAAAAAAGGAGGCCCGTTTGCGAGGCCGTAACTTAGTGTCGGGTTTGCCCGAAGAAATTGTTGTTGATTCCGAAGATATTAGGAAAGCAATGGAGAAATCATTGAATTATATGGTGGAGGCGGTTAAAGACACCATTGAAAGAACCCCGCCGGAATTATTGGCGGATATTATGTCAAGCGGTATTTATATAGTGGGTGGAGGCGCTTTGTTAGCCGGCTTGGATACATTATTGTCGGCGGCCGCCAAAATGAAAGTAAAAATAATAGAAGACCCTTTAACTGCCGTGGTGAGGGGCGGCGGCATTGTTTTGGAAAACTTAGACACATTAAGAGAGGTTTTGTCCGATACCAGCTCCGGTATGACTATTAAATAATTATTAATTGTTAATCTTATGATTGACGAGGCATTAGTTAAACACATTGCTCATTTGGCGCGTTTGGATTTATCAAGCAGCGAGCAAGCCAAAATACAGAAAGATTTGTCGTCAATTTTGGATTACATTGCCAAACTTAATGAGATAGATGTTAAAGAAACAAAGCCATTTCGTTCCGCCGCCTTACTGCATAATATAATGAGAGCCGATGAGGCGGTTTCGGAGTCGCCGCAAACCAATCAGAAAATTAAAGACCAGTTTCCTCATCAAGAGGAATCTTTTCTGAAAGTTAAGACAATTTTATAAGGTTTTTTATGATATCCAAACAATTAACTATCAGCCAGATTCATCAGGGCTTGCTTAATAAGGATTTTTCCGCCAAGGAATTGGCCGAGCATTACTTGGACAGGATTCAAGAAGAGGAAAGCAAAATAGCCGCTTTTTTATTAGTGAGCAAGGATTTAGCTTTAAAACAAGCGGAGGAAGCGGACAAAAAGATTGCCTCGGGCGAGGACTTGCCTTTGCTTTCGGGCGTGCCTTGCGGCATTAAGGATGCTATACTGGCTGAAGGGCTTTTATGCACCGCTGGTTCGCTAATTTTAGAAAATTACAAAGCCCCCTATGATGCTACCTGTGTTGCTAAATTAAGAAGCCAGGGAGCTGTAATTTTAGGCAAAACCAATTTAGATGAGTTTGCCATGGGCTCTTCCACCGAACATTCCGCGTTCAAGGTTACTAAAAATCCTCATGACTTAGAAAGGGTTCCGGGCGGCACTTCCGGCGGATCAGCAGCGGCGGTGGCGGCGGATGAGTGCGTGTTTTCTTTGGGATCTGATACGGGTGGCTCTATCCGTCAGCCAGCCAGTTTTTGCGGAGCAGTGGGATTAAAACCAACTTATGGAGCGGTTTCAAGATACGGTTTGATAGCCCACGCTTCATCTTTAGACCAAATAGGGCCGTTAGCCAAGACCGTCAATGACTGCGAGATTGTTTTTAAGGCCATTAAAGGCCGCGACCTCAAGGATTCCACCTCAACTGATTGCGAAGCAACGCAAACCGCGAACCGCGGGCTGAATAATGCTATAATAGGGATACCAAAAGAATACTTTGGCGAGGGATTAGAAAAGGAAACGCGGGATATTATTAAGAGGGCAATCAAAAAAGCGGAAAAAGCGGGCGCTAAAATTGAAGAAATTTCCTTGCCGCATTCCGAATACGCCTTGGCTTGTTATTATTTAATAGTTACTTCCGAGGCCAGCGCGAATTTAGCGCGTTTTGATGGCATTAGGTACGGTTTAAGCGAGCAAGGTAATGATTTGTTTGATGTTTATTTTAAAAGCCGAGGGAATGGTTTTGGGGCCGAGGTGAAGCGAAGAATAATGCTGGGGACGTTTGCTTTATCCTCGGGTTATTACGATGCCTATTATCTCAAGGCCCAGAAAGTGCGCACCTTGGTCAGACAGGATTTTAATGAGGCCTTCAAGAATGTGGATTTTGTTTTCACGCCTGTTTCTCCTTTTCCGGCCTTCAAGATAGGCGAGAAGGTTGACGACCCTTTAAAGATGTATCTTTCGGATGTTCTTACCGTTCCCATAAGCTTGGCCGGCGTGCCAGCTTTATCATTGCCAGTCGGCAAGGATGGCCGTTTGCCCGTTGGCATGCAAATTATTGGCAGACACTTTGATGAAAACGGAATTTTTCAAATTGCCAAAGAGATAGAAGAGATAATTTTATAACCATTTTTAACTAAAATGCCGCCTGACTTTTTTTCTACCACAACCGAAATAAGCGCGGTTGGCCAAGGGATTAAAAAGATTCTGCAGGTTTTGTTATCCTCTGATTTGCAGCGGCAGCTTTGGCCCCTGCAAATAGTTTTTGTTTTGTTAGCTATATTTTTTGCCTGGATGGTTGTCTATTATTCTTTAAGCACGTCTTACTGGAATAATAAATTTTTGGGCGATGCTAAAAATTTTCTTTTTCCTAAAATTTTTGAACGAAAAGCGCAACTGCGGCGATGGCAAAAAATTAAAGAGGGCTTGGATAAAGATTATGAAGATCAGTGGAAATTATCTTTGATAGATGCCGCTGGTTTTTTGGACGATTCATTGAAGAACGCCGGCTTTGGAGGCGCTAATTTAGGGGAGCGGTTGCAAAGGGTAACGTCTGAAGATTTGTTGAACATTGATGAGCTGAACAAAGTTCAAAAAGTTTGCGCCGATATTGTGCACGACCCTAACTACAAACTGACTAAGGCGGCAGCTAAAGATGTTATTATCCAGATTGAGAGCGCGCTAAAGGAGTTAGGTGCTTTGTAATGAACGCCAAAGAGAATTTTTTAAGGTTGCTTTTTGCGGCTTTTTTGTTTAGAATAACAATGCGGGGGTTCAAGGCAACTGCTTGTCTTGAACGGGCAATTTAGGTCGCCTAAGGCGACCGTGAAAAATTGCCCAGGGTTTTCTAAAATTTAATATTGCGGGGTGGACTAATAGTAGGTTATCAGGCTCATAACCTGGAGATTCCGGTGCAATTCCGGGCCCCGCGACATTAGAATAATTTAACGAGGCGAAGCCGAGTTTAGCCGCTCTAATGCCAAGGTAGCTCAACTGGTTAGAGCATCGCCCTCATAAAGCGGAGGTTGCGAGTTCGAGTCTCGCCCTTGGCACACAAAACAGGCGCGCTTCGGGCGTGGCTTTGTGTTTTAATTCTTGAAAAACTTAGAATTTTTTGCTATTTTAATTTAATGCGGGTGTAGGAAAGCCAGGAGTTTCCGTCTCCCTGTCACGGAGAAGATCACGGGTTCAAATCCCGTCACCCGCGCATAAAATTTTCTAAAAAATATGGAAAAATGGGAAACAGCTTTAGATGAATTTCTCATTCCTTGGAGGAAAAACAAAGAAGTAGTCGGAGCGTTGGTCTGCGGCAGTTTCGTGATGGGCAACCCAACAAAACATTCCGATATAGACCTTCATATAGCGCTTTCTGAAACAACAAAGTGGCGGGAGCGGGGAAATAAAATAGTTGATGGTTTTTTGATAGAGTATTTCGCTAACCCTCCCCGGCAAATTATTGAATACTTTAAAGAGGATTATAACAATGGAAAACAAATGGCAGCCAGCCAGTTTATTACTGGTAGGATAATTTTTGACAATGGAAGTATTAAGCAGTTAAAAAAAGAAGCGAAGAAATGGCACAGCAAAAAAATATCCAAATTATCTAAAGCAAGCAACGAGCTCAATAAATACGCTATTTGGGATATGCTTGATAATCTAGGGGATAACTTTGACAAAAAAGATGTGAATTTTTGGTTTGTTTATCACAATTTTATCGCTGGGCTTCTTCAGCATTATTGCAAGTTTGTTGGTTATCCTGCCATCAAAGATTATAAAGCGCTTGATATTTTCACCAAAGAAAAAGTAAGAAAAAAATATTTGCTTTCCGAATTTCCCGATAAAGCTTTTTTAAGTTTAATTGTTAAAGCAATTACCGCGAATGACAAAGATAAAGCAATGCTAATGTACAAAAAAATATCAAATCACATTCTCAAACAAATGGGCGGATTCAACATCAACGGCTGGAAAATAAAAAGCCCAGTATTAAACTAAGGCAAAATAGATATGCGCAAGCAAACACTCAAACAAATTATTCAATCTCTAAAAGAACTCTCTGAAAAAGGGTGGATTAAATCTAATCGCGCGCATAATACAGGTATTGGGAAAACTCTTGAAGATCATCTTGGAATTAAAGAAAATAATATTGCCCTACCTGACTTTGGGGTAATGGAGTTAAAATCTCAAAGGGTTAATACGATTTCAATGATGACATTGTTCACGAAAAGCCCGGACGGCATTACTAACGCCGAAATTAGAAAACGCTTTGGTTATCCAGACAAAGAATTTCCCAAAATTAAAATACTTCATCAAACTATATCCGGCGGCAAAAGAAACGCCATGGGCTTTCAAGCTAAAATTGATGAGGCCCAAGGCAAGTTGTTGATTCTCAAAAAGGGAAAACTTTTAGGGCATTACGAATTGGAGTTTTTGAGAAAAAAAGCTGTAGAAAAAATTGGCAACGGTTTGATATTAGTCCGCGCTGAAACAAAAAAGTTGCGCGGGCATGAATATTTTCACTATAAAGACGCCTATCTTCTGAAAGAGATTGATCCCGCTAAATTTCTTACTCACTCAAAATATGATATACGCCTTGGCGTATATCATAGTGGCGCGAAAGCCGGGCAACCCCACGACCATGGTTCAGCGTTCCGTCTTACCGAAAAAGCGTTGCCCCTTTTATTCAAGATTCACAAAAAAATTCTTTAGTTTTTCCTTAGCACAACGATACTCTCTTTGTTCATTGTCTCTTCTAACGCTCCGACAATATTTGTCGGGGAGTTTTTTATTGGCATTCTTTTGCCCGGGATATTCCTCACAAAAACATCTTCGCAGGTAAAGCCAATTTTTTCGCCTAACTCTGCGATGATAAAATCAGTTGGTATGCGTACTTGTTTAACGAGCCGATTGCCAATAACCAAGCAGAAATATTTTTTGGGTTTCAATATCTTATAAGCTTGCCTCAGGCAATCGTTCAAACCGATATAAAAACTTAAAACATCTTTTGCTCTCTTTTCGTCTATTTTGGCAATTTTGTTTAAAGAATCTTTTAAATAACTTGAATTCAAAGAGTGCTCAAGGGTTTTTGTCGCTTTCCCACCGAGTAATTCATTATCTACGCCAGAGGCCTTGTTTGGGTCTTCAAAAATATCAATCCATTGCGCCGAGAGGCGAGAAAATTGGCCATAAGCTACCGTTGTTCTGCTATCGCCATAGGGCGGCGAAGTAATAATACAATCAATTGAATTATCTTTTATACCGTTGACTTTTGAGGAATCGCCATAAATTATTTTGGTCCAAGCCTTTTTGTTCGCGTCTTTGTAAAAATCAGTCATTCCTTTGATGTTTGCTTCTGTTTTCTTCTTGAAAATTCCCAAAACATCGGGATTATAATTTTCCAGCTTTTCTTTTTTTATTCTGACAAGTTTAAACTCGCCGTTTTTCGTATTTGAGGATAGCCGCACGGTTTCGCTAAACGATACCATAAAATAGTTCCGTATGGCTCCGTCGTTTATTTCCAAAATTGCTTTTTTAATTTTCGCTAATTGAATAATAACTCTTTCTTTGAACCAAAAATCAATATTATTGAAATTTGGCTTTTTAATTTTCGTATCTTTTATTTTTTCAATTGCCGAGAGAAGTTTAAAGTATTCGCTTGTAAGGGCTGGAGGATTAATAGCCGTTGTTTTGGCTTTCGCCAGAAATATTGCTAACGGGTTTAAATCAATGCCGTAGGCATTACGGCCCGAAAGCTTGCTTTCAACCAATGCGGTGCCAGACCCGCAAAAAATATCGCAGATTGTTTCGCCCGCAACGCTATAATTTTCTAAAAGCCGTCTGGCCACTTGCGGAATAAACATTGCCGGATATGTATGTATGCCGTGCGTGTATGATTTTGTCTTTTCACCCCTGTAATCCCACGAATAATCTATTCTCCTAATGTATTTTTCATCCTTAGCTTTCTCTTTTTCAGTTTGTGTTTCTAAGTTTCTAATAATTTTCACAACAACCCCTCGTATTTCAACCTCTTGTCTGTAAATGGGAAAAAGTGTCGGGTTGGCGGGTTGCAATCTAATCCGGCTTTTTTCTCTGTAAAGTTTTTTTAACGTTGCTTCGTTATCGTCAATTATGGCAACGACTGTTTGCCCGTTGTCAGCTGTTTCTTGTTTTCTAATAACCACAATATCCCCGTCAAAGATTCCCTCGTCAATCATACTGTTGCCTTGAACGCGCAAGGCGTAGTTTTTACCATACTTTCCGATTTCATCTTTTGAAACAGTAATTGTTTCGCCAGAATTTTCAATTGCCTCAATGGGCTGTCCGGCCGCTATCGTTCCAATTAAAGGCACCTCAATTGTCGCCTTTTCGTTTCTGGCCGACATAGCTCTCGGCTGGTTACGTTCTTTTCGTAAATAGCCAGCTTCTTGGAGTTTCTTAACGTGGTGATGGGCCGTAGAAACAGAGGATAGTTTAAGGCGCTTTCTTATTTCCTCAAGAGATGGCGCGAAACCTTTCTTCTTCTGAAAAGAGGTTATAAAATCAAGCGCTTCTTTTCGGCGTTTTGTGAGCATAGTTTTATACTTATTGACTTTCGCTTTATTTTCTACTACGCTTTAATTATAGACGATTTCAAAAATAACGTCAATACTATTTTTTATGGACGACATAAAGAAATTCAAACAATACTTTAATCGTGATTCTTGGCGAGCCTTTCAGGATAAGCAATCATAGTTATGATGCTCTAATTTTGCTGGCACGAAATCTAGAAGTAGATCTTATCAGGTTTTTAAAATAAACGCCTTCAGATTGCCGATTAGCGCGCGTAGTGTTGACAAATCAATTGTTTTAGCGTATTATATAAGCAATTAGATCTCGTTGTTTTTTAGGGAATTGATGAGATGGTTACAAAACTATTTCGTGGCGGAATGGTTTCGCAACCACCTCATAATTAAGGTGCTGTATCTCCTATCTAAAAAATTAAGAGACCTGTTCCGGTCGCTTTTTTATTATGGCCGGGTAATTAGATAATAAGATGATGTATTCTAGAAAAAGTTTTAACAGTAACAGCGGAAGCAGAACAGCCAGAGGGCCGCGGGCCAGGTCGTTTGGTTTTGCTAATGGAGGCAGCAGGGGCAGGGCGAGCGGGCGATACGGCAAAAAAGGCGGCCAATTCGGCCAGTCAATTAACCCGGCCAAATTTATTAACAAGGCCGTAATCACCGAAGAAGCGGAATGTTTCATACCTGAACACAAGTTTCAGGATTTTTCCATTGACGAGCGCTTAAAGCGCAGTATCACGGCCAAAGGGTACTCTTTGCCTACGCCCATTCAAGATAAAATTATTCCGCATATTCTCAAGGGAGCGGATGTGGTTGGCGTGGCCAACACCGGCACCGGTAAAACAGCCGCTTTTTTGGTGCCTCTTATTAATAAGGTTTTGCTCAACAGAAAAGAGCAGGTTATCGTGATGGCGCCAACCCGCGAGCTGGCCATTCAGATAGACCAAGAGCTCAAAGCGTTTGCTCGGGGCATGAAGATCTTTTCAGTGTGCTGCGTTGGCGGGGCGAGCATTGGCCGGCAAATGTCGGAATTGCGTTATCAAAATAATTTTATCATTGGCACTCCCGGCCGCTTAAAGGATTTAATTAATCGCAAGGCGTTGCGTTTGGCTAATTTCGGCAATGTAGTGCTTGACGAGGCCGATAGAATGTTAGATATGGGGTTTATCGGCGATATGCGTATTATATTAGCTGAAATGTCCAAAACTCGCCAAACCCTATTGTTCTCGGCCACTATTTGCTCGGAAATTGAAAGGGTTATCGGAGAGTTTCTTAAGTCGCCGGTTCGTATCTCGGTTAAAACAGGGGATACCCCCAAAAATATTGACCAAGATGTTGTTAAAGTTGCTCATGGCCACGACAAACTGGATGTTCTGGCCGGCCTTTTGGTTCAGGAAGAATTCAGCAAGGTGCTTATTTTCGGGCGCACAAAATATGGCGTGGAAAAGCTTTCAAGAACATTGGTCCAGAAAGGGCTCAAGGCCGAGTCAATTCACGGCGACAAAAATCATAGTAAGCGCCAAACAGCCCTCAATATGTTCAGAAGCAATCGCGTGCGAATTTTAGTGGCCACTGACGTGGCCGCCCGCGGCCTTGATATCGCCAACATCAGCCACGTGATTAACTACGACCTGCCCGCCACCTTTGACGACTATATTCATCGTATTGGCCGCACCGGCCGGGGCGACAAGCGCGGCAAGGCCCTCACTTTTATCGGCTAAGCCGGGTAAGCGCTTCCCGAAGGCCCGGCTTTAACAAAAAAATCAGCCCGACAAAATGGCTGTTTTTTTGTAGATAATTGTGGATTACGGCAGTTGTTTTCGCTCTGAAAATAGGGTAAAATGGAGGAATGTTAGACCTAAATAAAATCAAAGAAGAGGCCAAAGAGGCCCTGTCAAAGATTGCCAGCAACGAGGAGGCGCAGGAGCTTTTCCGCAGGTATTTAGGCAAAGACGGCGAGGTTGCCAAGGTCTTTTCGTCGTTAAAGGACGCGGCCGAACAGGAGCGCCAAGTTATAGGCAAAGAAGCCAATATCCTCAAAAAAGAAATTGAAAGATTGTTAGAAGAGAAAAAGGATTTGTTGAGGCGTGAAATGAGGCGCTTGGAGACAGCGGGCGATGGAATTGACGTTACGCGGCCGGGCGTAAGGCCGGAAGTTGGCCATTTGCACCCCTTAACCCTGGTGCAGAGGCAGGTTGCTGCGATTTTTCAATCAATGGGCTTTGAGATTGCTCAAGGTCCGGAAATGGAAACCGAATGGTATAATTTTGACGCTTTGAATATGCCCAAAGACCATCCGGTGCGGGAAATGCAAGACACATTTTGGCTCAAGGGAGATAAAAAAATGCTAATGCGCACGCAAACATCGGCTGTGCAGGTGCGCTATATGGAAAAGCATACCCCGCCCTTGCGGATTATCGCTCCGGGCCGTATTTTTCGCAACGAAGCCACCGATGCCACCCATGAATGCCAGTTTTACCAGGTGGAGGGCTTGATGGTTGATAAAAACATTACCGCCGCCAACTTTAAAGCGGTTATTGAAGAGTTCTTGGAAAGATTTTTTCAAACAGACGTGGAAATTCGTTTACGGCCGAGTTTTTTTCCGTTCACCGAGCCCAGTTTTGAAATTGACGCCAAAAGAAAAGGCGGCAAATGGCTGGAATTGATGGGGGCGGGCATGGTTAATCAAAATGTTTTCGCGGCTGCCAAGCATCCGCGCAATAAATATCAGGGGTTTGCTTTTGGCGTTGGCCTTGACCGTTTGGCGATGATTAAATACGGCATCAACGAGATTCGCCTTTTTTATCAAAACGATTTGCGATTCTTGAAACAATTCTAATATGAAATATTCCTATAATTGGTTAAAAGATTATGTTTCGGGCGTTATGCCCGAGCCGAGAAAACTGGCTGATCTCTTGACGAGCCGCAGTTTTGAAGTTGATTCGGTGGAAAAACAAGGTAATGATTGGGTTTTGGATATTAAGGTGTTGAGCAACCGGGCGGCTGATTGTCTGTCGCATATGGGTATCGCGCGGGAAATCGCGGTGATTTTGCAAAGACAAATTAAATTACCTTCCTTGGCTGCTGTCCCGAAGGATAAAAACAAAAAAAATAAATCGCTGAAGGTTAAGATAGAAAATTTTAAGGATTGCCCCCGTTATTCAGGGTTTATTATCAGGGGGGTTAAGGTGGGGGCGTCTCCCCGGTGGCTTAAGTCAAGGTTGGAGGCCTGCGGTTTGCAATCCATTAGCAATATTGTTGACATAACCAATTATGTGATGTTAGAAACCGGCCAACCGCTTCACGCCTTTGATTTGGACAAGCTCGGGGCGAACATAATTGTCCGGCGGGCGAGAAAAGAGGAGTTTATCAAAACATTGGATAAGGAAAAAACAAATATTATTCTTGATGAAAACGTATTGGTTATCGCTGATGATAAAAAACCGGTCGCTATAGCGGGCATTAAGGGCGGCTTGGAAACAGGCATTGATGAAAACACTAAAAACATCATTATTGAAGCGGCTAATTTTAGTCCGGTTATAATTCGCCGCGCTTCGCAAAAATTAAAAATAAGAACTGATGCTTCGTGGCGTTTTGAGAATGGCCTTGATTTGCGTTTGACTGATTTCTCGTTGGCCAGAGTTGCCCGCTTAATTAAAGAAATAGCCCAAGGCGAGGTAGAGTCGTATATTGATGTTTCGGTGGCTTTGCCCAAGGCCAAGCAAATTCGTTTGGATTTTAAATACCTTGAGGGTTTGCTTGGCGTTAAGATATCGCCGCTGGCTGGCGTAAAAATTTTGAAGAGCTTGGGCTGCCGCTTACTCAAGAGCAGTCAACAGAGCGTTTTGGTTGAGGCGCCTTCGCGGCGGTTAGACCTCAAAACGCCCGAAGATTTAATTGAGGAAATCGGGCGATTTTGGGGCTGCGAGAAATTGCCCGAAACATTTCCCGAAGTAACGCTTGGCGCCCCTCAAATCAATAAAAGCTGGACAGTAGAAAACAAGGCCAAAGACATTTTGGTCAATTTGGGATTTAGCGAGGCCTATAATCACACTTTTATCGGCGAGAACGATAAAGAAATTTTTAGCTATCGCGATGATGGCCTATTGGAAATCGCCAATCCAACGAGCGAGTTAAACAAGTTTTTGCGCCCGTCATTGGCTCCTTATTTACTAAAAAATGTTAGAGAAAATTTTAAAAATTTTAACGAAATTAATGTTTTTGAGATTGGCAAGGTTTTCACCGGCCAAAAAGAGTGGTTGCGTTTGGCCGTGGTAATGGCCGCCAACAAAAGAGCCGACAACCTGTTTTGCCAATTAAAAGGGCGCTTGGAGGTTTTACTGAATGATTTGGGAATAAAAAACATTTTTTTTAACGAACTAAGCGTTGACTCGCCATTTGCTTTTAACAATTGGCAGAAAAACAAAACCGCGGCCATCTTGAACGGCCAAAATATTATCGGCGTTTTAGGCGAGGTTGACAGCTTGTTGTTAGAAAAATTGACTATCAAGGGAACAGTTTGGCTGTGTGAAATAAATTTTCAGGCAATTTTAGAGCTTTCAACGCCTAATAAAGTTTTTCAGCCTATTTCGCCTTATCCAGCTTCGTTAAGGGATATTGCTATTTTAATGCCCGAAGCAGTTAAGGCGGCTGAAGCAATGGAGGTTATCAAATTGGCTGGGGGCAAGTTGCTGGTGGAAGTAGAATTATTTGATATTTACAGCGGCCCGGGATTGCCCCAAGGCAAAAAAAATCTGGCTTTCCATTTGGTTTATCAATCCGGCGAAAAAACATTGTCAGCGGAGGAAATAAACGTTATTCATCAGAAGATTTTTGAAGCCGTGGGAAAAGCGGGCTGGGAGGTGAGAAAATAATTTAAAATTAAAAGTTAAAAGTTTATGGCTGCAAAGAAAGAAAAAATCAATAATTCAAATTATACCGCTAAAGACATTTATGTTTTGGAGGGATTGGAGCCGGTTAGAAAGCGGCCGGGTATGTATATTGGTTCAACCGGGGTTGACGGGCTTCACCATTTAATTTGGGAAGTTTTAGACAATTCAATTGATGAAGCGATGGCCGGCTATGCTAATGAGATAACCGTGAGTTTGTTATCGGGTAATCAGGCCAAATGCGCTGACAACGGCCGGGGCATTCCCGTTGAAACCCACAAGCAAACCGGTAAATCCGCCCTTGAAACCGTAATGACTACCCTGCATGCTGGGGGCAAGTTCGGCAGCGAGGCCTATAAGGTATCGGGCGGGTTGCATGGCGTGGGCGTTTCAGTGGTTTGCGCTTTAAGCAAGTTTATGAGGGCTGAAGTGTGCCGCGATGGCGGGCTTTACGCGCAGGAATATTCTAAGGGTATGCCCAAGGCCAAGGTTAAAAAAATTGATTCTTGCAAGCAAACCGGCACCACCGTGATTTTTGAGCCCGACGAGGAAATTTTTAAAGATAAGGACGCCAAGTTTAACTTAAAGCGCATTTTAACCCATGTGCGCCATCAGGCCTACTTAACACCCAAGGTTAAAATGGTAGTGGAAGACGAAACCGTTTCTCCTGCGTTTTCCTACACTTTTTATTTTGAAGGCGGATTGAAGTCCTATTTGCGTTATCTATTGGGCGATAACGAACCCAAGCATGAAAATTATTTTTATTGCAAAGCCGAAAGAGACAGCATTTTAGTGGAAGTCGCTCTGCAATACGCCAAAGAAATAGAATGTATTGAAGAGAGTTTTGCCAACAACATAACCACGGGCGAGGGCGGCGCGCATTTGACTGGCTTTAGAACCGCTTTAACAAGAGTTATCAACGACTACGCTAGGAAAAACGGCTACCTTAAAGAAAAAGATGAAAATTTAATGGGTAATGATATGAGAGAAGGGCTGGTGGCAGTGGTGTCCATTAAAATTCGCGAGCCGCAGTTTGAGGGCCAAACAAAAGCTAAATTGGGCAACACCGAGGCCAAGCCCGCGGTTGAGGGCGTATTTGGCGAGGCATTTAACGATTATTTGGAGAAAAATCCTTCTGACGCCCGGGTTATTATTGAGAATTGTTTGTTATCAGCGAGAGCCCGCCGAGCAGCCAAAGCAGCCCGCACTACAATTTTAAGAAAAGGCATCTTAGACGGGCTTACCTTGCCCGGAAAATTGTCGGATTGTCGTTCCAAAGACGCCGCCGAATCAGAATTGTATATTGTGGAAGGGGATTCAGCCGGCGGTTCAAGCCGCCAAGCAAGAGATAGCCGCTTTCAGGCGATATTACCCTTGAGAGGCAAGATTTTAAACGTGGAAAAAGCGCGGCTTGATCGGCTTTTGGATTCACAGGAAATCAAATCGTTAATTATCGCCTTGGGCACCGCCATTGCCCAGGATTTTGATATTGAAAAATTACGGTATCATCGCATTATTATAATGAGCGATGCGGATGTGGACGGCGCGCATATTAGAACCTTATTGTTAACTTTATTTTATCGGCATTTTAAGGAGGTGATAGAAAAGGGTTATTTGTATATTGCCCAACCGCCGCTTTATAAAATTCAATCTGGAAAAAAAATGGAGTATGCCTATACCGACACGGATAAAGAGGAGATTTTAACTGAGTTCAAAAAAGCAAAGAAAGAAATTATTGATAAAAAGACAGCCACCAAGAAAGCTCAAGTGGCAGAGACAACTGAAGTCGGAGAAACGGTTGGCGAAGAAGTGATTGAGGAAACCGGAAAAATAGCCGGCGTTAATATCCAGCGCTACAAGGGTTTGGGCGAAATGAATCCCGAGGAGTTGTGGGAAACCACTATGAATCCGGAGAACCGTATTTTATTGCAGGTTAAAATTGACGACGCCCAAGAGGCCGATCATATCTTTGACACTTTAATGGGTTCGGACGTAGCTCCTAGAAAGAAGTTTATCCAAGTGCACGCCAAACAAGTTAAAAATTTGGATATATAGTTGTTAGAGCCCATTAAAGTAAGATAGGGGTCGGGAAAGAAAAATTCTTTCCCGTGGCGGAAATATTAAAACCGAGGGGTTTTAAGGAGCGGCGTTAGACCGAGCGGAGCGAGGTCGTGCCGCGACACTTTAATGGGTTCGGACGTAGCTCCTAGAAAGAAGTTTATCCAAGTGCACGCCAAACAAGTTAAAAATTTGGATATATAAAATTATAAAGCCCATTAAAGTATGGTATGATTTTTGTTGACTTTTCGGGGGAGGGGGTATATTGTTAAGGCAATGAGCCCCTTGTGAGGGGTTTTAAAATAATTTCGTGGAAAATGGCTATAAAAGACAAAATTAAATTATTTTTTAAAGAGGTTTGGACGGAATCAAAAAAAGTTGATTGGCCCAATCGCCAGCAAACTTTGCGCTACACGGCTTTGGTGGTTGGAATTTCGGCGGCCGTGGCCATTTTTTTGGGCGCCTTGGATTTTGTTTTTGTCAGCATTTTATCCAAATTCATAATTTAAAAGTATATGAAACAAAAGATGCAGCAGGACCGGAATTGGTATGTTTTGCATACTTATCCGGGGGAGGAGGAGGCGGTGGCTCGCAATCTTAAACAGCGTATAGAAAGTTTGGGCATGGAAGATAAAATTTTTAATGTTTTAGTACCCAAAGAGAAAAAAATTAAAATTAAAAACGGCAAGCGCAAGATCATTGAGGAAAGGATTTACCCGGGCTATGTTTTTGTGGAAATGATTGTTACCGATGATTCATGGTATGTTGCCAGAAACACTCCTCGGGTGACGGGTTTTATCGGAGCGGGCACCACGCCCATTCCGGTCTCCCCTAATGAGATTGACGTTTTGAAAAAAAGAGTGGGCGCTATGGAGCCGCAATATCAAATTGATGTGTCGTTGGGCGTCTTAGTAAAGATTACCGACGGCCCCTTTAAGGATTTTGAGGGCAAAATTTCCGAGGTTGACGAGGAACGAGGTAAATTAAAGGTTTTGGTGAACATTTTTGGGAGAGATACTCCCGTTGAGGTTGATTCTTTGCAGGTAAAGAAGGTGTAAAATTTGTAAAATTTACCGCCGAATTTTACAAAGCGCAATTATGGCGGAAAATTAACGATTTCTAATATGGCCAAGAAAATAAAAGCAATAGTTAAATTGCACATTAAAGCCGGCAAGGCGACCCCGGCTCCCCCAATAGGGCCTGCCTTAGCGCAGCATGGTTTAAATATCGGCGAGTTTTGCAAACAATTCAACGACGCTTCTCGTCCTCAAGAGGGCTTCACTTTGCCTGCCATCATCACTATCTACGAAGATCGCAGTTTTGATTTTAAGATGAAGTCCCCGATTACGTCCCAGTTAATCAAGAAAGAAGTTGCTATTGAGAAGGGATCGGGCGAGCCCAACCGCAAAAAAGTTGGCAAAATAACCCAAGCCCAATTAAAGAAGGTTGCCCAGCAAAAAATGCAGGATTTAAACACTACCGATATTGCTCAAGCCATGAAAGTGGTGGCCGGCACCGCCAAAAGCATGGGGCTTGAAATTAAAGAGTAATCTTTACAACTAATTTTTATATTATGCCTCAAAGACCAACTTGGGATGAGTATTTTATGAAAATGGCCGATACGGTAGGAGAGCGCGGCACTTGCGACCGCGGCAGAAGTGGCTGTGTTATTGTAATAGATAAAAGAGTCATAGTTACTGGTTATGTTGGTTCGCCTCCTGGCCAGCCGCATTGCGATGAGGTTGGTCATTTGATGCAAGAGATTATTGACGATAATGGCAATAAATCAATGCACTGCGTTAGAACCATTCATGCTGAAGAAAATGCCATTTTACAGGCGGCAAAATTTGGCACACCCTTGAAAGGTTGCACTATTTATTGCAAAATGACACCTTGTTTTAAATGTGCTCGTATGATTGTGAGCATCGGGGCGAGTAGAGTAGTGGCTAAAAAAAGATACCACGCCGATAGGTTATCCATAGAATTGTTTGAAGCTGCCGGGGTGCAATTTGATGTTTTGGAAAACGAGGTAGAAAAATATGAAAGACAGTAAAGAATCATAAAAATTGGAATGGTCCTGTTTAGGGCTTTTTTGTTATAAAAAAATTTGTTATTATGGCCTTAAGAATATGGTTAAATCACTCAAGGGAAAATTCATCGTTTTTGACGCTTTAGACGGTTCCGGGCAATCAACTCAAATAGAATTGTTAGGCAATTTTTTAAAAGGCAGAGGGCATGATGTTTTAATCACAAAAGAGCCAACCAAGGAATCAGAGCCCGGCCAAAGAATAAGACGCATTTTACAAAAGCAGGAGAAGGCCTCCCCAGCTGATTTACAAAGGTTGTTTGTTGACGATAGAAGATGGCACTTAGAACAGATTATTTTGCCGCATCTTGAGAAAGACAATTCAGTTGTTATCTCTGACCGTTATTTTCTTTCTACTCTATGCTTCGGCATGGCCGACGGCCTTGATGAAAATTGGCTATGGGAAATGAACAAGGGTTTTCTTATCCCTGATTTTACTATTTTTTTAGACGTAAAACCGGAAATTTGTATCGCAAGGATAGAAAAGAGGGGAGACAAGCGAGATTTGTTTGAGGTTAAGGAAAAGCTGGACAATGCCTATAAAAATTATCTTTATATTTTGAGCAAGCTTCAAAACAAAACTAAGGTTGTTATTATTAACGGGGAAAGGCAAGTTAAGGAAGTTTTTCAGGAGGTTAAAAATAAAATAAATATATAATATGAATTGCAAACAATTAGCCAAAACCATTGACCACACGAACATTGAACATATAGCAACAGCCAAAGACATCAAGAGGACTTGTCAGGAGGCCAAGAAATACGGTTTTCGCGGCGTGGACGTTAACCCTCAATGGGTAGAGTTAGTGAGTCGGGAGTTGGCGGGCGCTGATATTAAAACCGTGGTTTTGATTGACCCGCCTATGGGCTTAAGCCCGCACTCCAAGAGAATGGAAGTATGCCGCCAGGCCAAAAAAGACGGCGCTGACGAGCTGGATGTGGTTATAAATGTAATTGATGTAAAATATGAACGTTATGATGATGTTTTGGAAGATTTGCAGGAAATTTGCAAGACATTGCCCACGAAAGTTATTATTGGTTCTGGCTATTTAACCGACGGGGAGATTAAAAAGGCCTCCGAGCTTGTTAAAAAGGCCGGAGCATTTTGCGTTAAAACCGCCACAGAAAAAGACCCTTTAGACCGTCTGGAACTGAAAGAGAAGGCCCGGCATCTAGGCATTATGAAAAAATCAGCCCCGGGGTTGCAAATTAAGGCATCAGCTAAGATTAAGACCCACAGAGACGCCTTAATGATGTTGGCCGCCGGCGCTGACATAATCGGCGCAAGCAGCAGCGTTAGGATAATACAGGGGTGCAGAAAAGCGCAAAGCGCAAAGCGCAAAGCGCAAAATTAAAAGTTAAGGAAATAATTTTTTATGAAATACGAACCAACCATTGGATTGGAAATTCATATTGAGCTTAATACCAAGTCAAAGATGTTTTGCGGCTGCCCCAATGATTCTTCGGCCGTCGCGCCCAATAAAAACATTTGTCCGGTATGCTCGGGCCAGCCGGGAACACTTCCTGTCGCCAACGAAGAAGCAATTAAGAAATTAGTCAAAACTGCCGTGGCCTTGAATTGCCAGGTGGCGGGCGAGACCTTTTTTGAAAGAAAAAATTATTTTTATCCCGATTTGCCCAAGGGCTATCAAATATCCCAATATCAAACGCCTTTCAGTAAAGATGGTTATTTGGACTTGCCAGTTTCAGACAAAAGGATTCGCGTTGAGCGGATTCATTTGGAAGAGGACGCGGGCAAATTGGCGCACCCTGATGGCGTTGATTACTCCTTGGTGGATTTAAACAGGGCCGGCGTGCCCTTGATGGAGTTAGTCACACAACCTGACATTCATTCCGCGGAAGAGGCCGTGGAGTTCATAAAAGAGTTACAGATGATCTTGCGCTATTTAGACGTTTCGGGAGTCAATATGGAAAAGGGCGAAATGAGATGCGAGGTTAACATTTCATTGGCCGAAGAGGGCGCCTCGGAATTAGGCGTAAAAAGCGAAATAAAAAATTTGAATTCTTTAAAAGCCGTGGAACACTCAATTGAATTTGAGATTAAACGTCAGAGTGATTTACTGTCCCGCGGCGATGATGTCGCGCAGGAAACGCGCGGCTGGCACGATAAAAAAGAAGTTACCTTTTTGCAGAGGAGCAAAGAGTCATCTCATGATTATCGTTATTTTCCCGAACCGGACTTGCCGCCCTTGAGTATTGACGAAGGTTTTTTAAACAGGGTTAAGGCGGAAATTCCGGAATTGCCACCGCAGAAACGCCAGAGGTTTGTCAAGGAATATCATTTAACTGAAAGAGAAACAGACCTCTACGTTAACCAGCGCGATTTGGGCAATTATTTTGAAAAAGTTATTTCTGAATTAACCAATTGGGTGGCTGAAAAATATAAGAGCGGCGTTCCCGCCGCGGAATTTCAGAAGTTAATTAAGCTGGCCTCCAATTATATCGCTACTGATTTGCAGGCCTTATTGAAGGAGAAGGGGATTGACAATTTTAGCGAGGCCGAGTTTAAGATTACGTCCGAAAATTTCGCGGAGTTTTTAAGTATGATTTATTTAGGCGAGATTTCCAGCAAGATCGCCAAGATGCTTTTACTGGAGATGTTTCTTAACGGCGGGGATCCTTCGCAGGTTGTTGTTGATAAGGGCTGGCAGATGGTTTCTGACGAAGGAGCGATTGAGAAGGCGATTAAAGAGATTATTGCCGCCAATCCCAAAGCAGTTCATGACTATAAAGGCGGCAAAGAATCATCAATGCAATTTCTCGTGGGCCAAGTAATGGCCGAAACCAAAGGCAAGGCCAAACCGGAAATGGTTCAGACCTTATTAAAAAAAATTTTGTGACAGGCGAACCAAAAATTTTTTACGCCTCGCTATCTGCGTTTTATGAGAAAATGGCTCATGACGAGGTGAGTAGTTTTTCTGTGCCGGCTTTTAACTTACGGCTTTTAACTTTTGATATGGCCAGAGCTCTTTTCAGGGCCGCTCAAAAAGTTAATACCAATGTTTTTATTATGGAAATCGCTCAATCGGAATTGGGCTACACCAAACAAACACCCAAGGGTTTTGCCAAGCAATGTCGGGCGGCCGCTGCGGCAGAAAACTATCAAGGGCCGATTCTCTTGCAGGGCGACCATTTCAAACCAAAGAATAATTTGGAAAAGCTGATTAAAAAGGCGGTTAAAGCCGGTTTTTATAACATTGACATTGATTGCTCGGTGCTGCCTCTTCAACAAAACATTGAAGAAACTAACCGGTTTATTGAATTTATCAGAAAAAATCAGCCCCAAGATATCGTTGTTAATATTGGCGGGGAGGTGGGGGAGATAGGCGAAGAAAATACCAGTGTTGAACACTTGAAGCAATTTTTACAAAGTGTTAAAGGCATTAACAAAGTGGCCGTTCAAACCGGCACTGCTCACGGTAAGGGGGGGCAAATTGACTGGCAGTTGTTGAAACAGCTTTCAGCTGCGGCCAAGGAATATGGCTTGGCCGGGGTTGTCCAGCATGGCGCCTCCACGTTGAGCGAAGACGATTTAAGGAAGCTGCCCCGGCATGGCGTTTGCGAGGTGCATTTGGCAACCGAACTGCAGGATGTGATTTTGGACCATCCTTTGTTTCCATCGGAAATCAAAAACAAATTTTCGCTTTATGAAAACAGGAAACAGGCGCTTGGGCCTTTAAAAAAGCAAATAAACAACATTCCTCAAACCATTAAAGACCAAATTATGGAGGAGGTTGAAAAAAAATTTATTTTTTTCTTTGAGTGCCTGGCCGTTGATAACATTACATTGTCATTCTAAGGTCGCCTCAGGCGACCGAATAATCTCTTGTAAACTTTTTCATCAAGCTTGCAGCTTGCGAATAATTTTTTACCCAGTGAATTTTTTTATCTTTTTTAAACCAGGTCATCTGCCGCTTGGCAAACTGAATTGTATGAGTTTTTATCAAGGAAGGAGTTAAACTCCTTCCTGGCAGGAAGGAGTTTAACTCCTTCCATTCAGAATAGCCAATGGTATTTTCTAAAACAGGCGTCCAGCCGTATTTTTGAACCAATGCCGCAACTTCTTTTCCAAGGCCTTGTTTGAGCATTTTGTCGGTTCTTTTTTCTATTCGTTTTTTTAAGTCCTCTCGGTTCATTATAGCGCCTAAAACTAAGCAATCAAACCGCGGTTTTTTTGTTATTGAGGGTGTCTCGCCCAACTCTTTTGCCATTTCAATCGCTCGAATTAAACGACGAGGGTTATTTTTGTCTATGTTTTGGGATCTTTGTTTGTCTAATTTTTGTAAAATTTTAAAAAGTTGGACGGGAGATTTTGCCTCAAGTTTTTTTCGTAGTTTTGGGTTGGCCTTTGATTTAGGAAATTGCCAGCCCTCAACAACCGAGTTGATATAAAAAGCCGTGCCGCCAACTAAAAATGGAACCTTGCCCCGCCTTTGAATACCTCTAATGGTTTTAACTGCCAATTTTTGATAATTTGAAACATTAAAAGTTTGGCTTGGCTTAATAATGCCGAATAGATGGTGTTTTATATTATTAATCTTTTTAGATTTTTCTTTGTGGTTTTTCGTTTTTCGTTTTTCGTTTTTCGTTTGCAATGGGGAGGCGGTGCCGATGATCATTTCTGAATAGATCTGCCGCGAGTCAGCGCAAACAATCTCGCCGTTGAATTTTTTGGCGAGTTTTATGGCCAAATCGGTTTTACCGCTGGCCGTTGGGCCTAAAATTACAATAAGTTTATGCATATAACAGCCACTTTGTCATTCCGAGCGGAGCGAGGAATCTCTTAGTCGAGACCCTTCGCGGAGCCTGTGCTGAGCAGTAGCGAAGTGCTCAGGGTGACACAAGGTCAGTAAAATTTGTTCTCGTCGTTTTTTCTCTTCCATGGGCACGTTGTCTTTCAAACGGAAGGCGGCGGTGCCTGCTCGGGGAGAGTATTTGGCAATAAAGGCCTGTTTAAAGTTAATTTTTTTCATAACTTCAACGGTCTTTTCAAATTGTTGTTTGGTCTCTCCGGGAAATCCCACAATAATGTCCGTGGTTATAACAACTTCGGGCATTGCTTTTTTTATTTTGGCAATCAGCTTCAGGTAATCGGCCCGGGTATAATGGCGGTTCATTTTTTTTAAAATAACATTGTCGCCCGCCTGAAACGGCAGGTGCACATGCTTGATTATTTTGGAATTTTTCGCCATTTCTTCAATAAGTTTGTCGGAAAAATCTTTGGGGTGGTTGGTTAGAAAACTCATTTTAAAATTGCCAGACAAGGCGGTTATTTTTTGCAAGAGGCCGGCAAAGTTAGGGTAAGAATTAACGTTTTGAGCGATTAAGGTTATTTCTTTGATACCTTTTTTGATAAGCCCGGCAGCTTCTTTAACTATGGCTGTTTGGCTGCGGTATTTTTCACGGCCCCTGGTATAGGGCACCACGCAATAGCTGCAAAAATTATTACACCCTTTGCCAATAGTTATCAAGCCGCTTAGTGGAGGAAACTTTTCCAAATCATTGAATTTTTTAATTTCAATATCTCGGTCTTTAAACCATTGCCTGTCCGAAGTCAAAACACATCCGCTAACAATAATTTTTATTTTTTTGCTTCGTCCGTCTTGGCGAAGGAAGGTTATTTTGTTTTTTAGTTTATCAATTGATTTTTGCCGCACCGAGCAAGCTAAAATAACCAGCAAATTCGCCTTTTGAGGAGAGGGGGATTGCTCGTAGCCCTTTTTATCTAAAAGTTGGCTGATTTTTTCCGCGTCCGCTTTATTAAATTGGCAACCATAAACCAAGATATGATATTTCATATTGCGCCATTAAAGCATATTTTAAGTTAAACAAAAAGAGGGTCGCCTTAGGCGACCCTCTTTTTTAATAGAAGTTTTATTGCTTACCCTGCTGAGATTGAACTTAATTTTGTTCTTGGTTTTGGATTGTGCCTGTGTTCTGTTCTTTTTCTTGGTTTTGTATTTGATTATTAGTTGCTACCGCGCATTCTTCTTCCCATGATCTCAAACATTTTTGTTTGGCTTCGCACCAGGCGTAGCCGGCCGAGCCGATACAGCCGTGCTCGTCTTTGTCATTTCCTACGACGTTCTGCGTGTTCGTTGTCGCTCCGCCATCTTGCCCGTATCTTCGGGTAGCGGTGGCGTTTTGCAGATTTTCTTTAATGACTTCAACTTTTTGCCTTAAGGTTGAGCCCTCTGGCAAATTTTCTCTTATTTCGTTTATTAGTTCCTGTTTTTTTTCAATAGTGCCTTGCGCTTTTTCTAAATAATTTTCTATTTTATCTTGAGCGGCAGATGACATATTTTGCACTTTTTCCATAACCGTTTCTCTTACTCGTTGAAGCTGTTGGACCGTTGAAGTTGGAAAGCTTTCTTCTAATCTTTTTATAATCCGCAGCTCTTGAATCGGCCTAATATCATTTTCTTTCAGGGCACTAAGGCCTTTTTGCACTCGTTCTTGGACCTTATCTTTGTCTTCAAGCTTTTGCATCACTTGGCCAAATTGCTCTAATTGTCTTTCCCTTACTTGTTGGATTTTTTCGAGCGTGCTTGTCGGCACCTGGCTCGCTAACTTATCCAGGATTTGCTCTTGCAGAATTTGTTGCTTGGTGAATTTATCCAAGAATTTGCTCACCGCTTCGCTGGTGGTAGCTGTTTTTTTGAACTTAGCAATGTTTTTTTGAACGGCCTCTATTTTGTTTTGATAGAGTTCGGTGGCTTTGTTAAGGATTGTCGGGCTGCTGGTTTTTTCAGCTAATTTTTGCGCCTCTAAAAGTTTTTCCGACGCTACTCTTAGATTTAGCTCGGCTTTGTTGACCTGGCCGAAGGTAAAAACCGACTGGATTGCCCTTTGCCAGGTTTTTAAAAAGTAAAACTTGCTGTCGGGCAGCAAGGTTGGCTCGGAAACCCCTAAATCTTGGGCAGTTACGGTGTCCTCAGCGGCAACTTCTTGGGTGCTTACCGCGTTCACGGAAGCGGCATCGTCCGTTGCTTCTTGAGCGATTGCTGCGCCCGCTGCTGTAATAACTAGCAAAGAAACTGCAAGGAAAATTATTTTTTTAAACATATTTTAAATTATTTTTTATTTACGACCTCTTCTCTTATTTTAGCAATAAATTTGTCAATTGCCATAGCGCCTTTATCCCCAGCGCCCCTTTGGCGCACCGCCACGGATTTGGCTTTAACCTCTTTGTCGCCAACTACCAGCAAATAAGGGATTTTTTGCATCTCTGCTTCGCGAATTTTTTTGCCAATGGTCTCATTATCTAAATTTAACGTTGCTCGGATATTATTTTGCTTCAACAAGCCCAAGATTTCCTGGCCGTATTCTTGGTGGTTTTGGCCGATAGGCAAAATAATGGTCTGGATAGGGGACAGCCACACTGGCAAAGCCCCCGCGTAGTGCTCTAATAAAATGCCAATGAATCTTTCTAAAGAGCCCATAAGCGCTCTGTGTATCATTACCGGCCTTTGTTTTTTCCCCTCTTTGTCTATATACTCCATCCCAAAGTTTTTAGGCATAAAAAAGTCAAGCTGGATTGTCCCGGATTGCCATGTTCTGCCTAATGAGTCGTACATTTGAACATCTATTTTGGGTCCATAAAAAGCGCCGTCTTTTTCTTTTAAGCCGTATTTTATTTTGCTTTTATCTAAGGCGTTTTTAAGGGCTGTTTCCGCTTTTCTCCAAGTTTCAATGTCTCCCATAGCGTCATCGGGTCTGGTGGAGAGGAAAAATTCTCTCTTCAAGGAAAACGGTTTGTATATTTTTTCTAAAATACCTAAAACTTCCACTACCTCTTTTTCTATCATATTTTCAGCGATAACAATGTGAGCGTCGTCTTGGGTAATTTGCTGAACTCTCATTAAACCATGTAATTCTCCGGACTTTTCATTTCTATACACTGTACCCAGCTCGCCAATTCTTATGGGCAACTCGCTATAAGAATGGGGTCTCTCTTTGTAAAAAAGGATTGTTCCCGGGCAGTCCATCGGCCGCAAAGCCATTTCCACGCCATCGTTCTCCGTAAAGAACATATCATTTTTATAATGGTCATAGTGGCCGGACTGCTTCCATAAAGAAACATTAAGCACCGGGGGTAATTTAACCTCCATATAGTTATGCTCTTTTTGTATTTCTCTCCAATGCTCCACTAAATTGTTGAATATTATTAAGCCGTTATTATGCCAGAATGGCATTCCGGGCGACTCGCTATGAAAAGAAAATAAATCTAAGTTAGCGCCTAGCTTGCGGTGGTCGCGTTTTTCGGCCTCTTCTAACATCTTTAAGTAATCCGCCAATTCTTTTTCAGTGGCAAAAGCCAAGCCGTAAACGCGGGTGAGCATTTTATTTTTTTCATCGCCTCGCCAGTAAGCTCCCGCGATCTTGCTCAACTTGAAGGCCTTGGTATTGATTTTTTTTGTGCTTTCAATATGCGGCCCGGCGCACAAATCCGTAAAATCGCCGCTTTGGTAAGTAGAAATTTTTTGTTCGCCAAGCTCTTCAATGAGTTCAATCTTGTATGGCTGGTCGGCGAAAAGCTTTTTGGCCTCGGTTTGGGAAATTTCTTTTTTAATAAAGTCCAAATTTTGCTTGATAATCGCCTGCATTTCCTTTTCAATTTTTGGCAAGTCATCTGGTGAAATTCTGTCATTCTGAGGAGCCGAAGGCGACGAAGAATCTCTTTTCGCGAGATCCTTCGCCTGCTGGTTCAGGATGACATTGGAGAAGTCAAAGTCATAGTAAAATCCGTTTTCAATGGCCGGACCAATGCCAAACTTAACCTCCGGATAAAGTTTTTTAACCGCCATAGCCATAATGTGGCTTATTGAATGACGAACAATTTCAATGTTTTTGATATTTTTTTTCATATTATTTAGAAATTAGAAATTTAGGCCGTTAGGCCTCCAAAATTTCTTCCACTAATTGGGCGATGATTTTCGGCTCGCCGTCGCGGACGTCCTTTTTGCCGGTAATTAAAACAATTTTATTTTCTTGAAATATTTCGGGATTGGCTTCTAAAATAGACGGAAATACCACCACCTCGGCTTTGTCGGTGAGGTCTTCTAATTGCATAAAAATCATCGGCTGGCCTTTTTTAGTGATGATTTTTTTAACTGAAGAAATAATGCCTCCTACCCTAATGGTATTATAAAAAACATTATCTTTCAATTCTTTGAGCGGCATTGTTCTGTCGCGCAGGATGTATTTTATACTATCTAACGGGTGCGCGGAGATAAAAAGCCCTAAAAGTTCTTTTTCCCATAATATCTTTTGTTTTGAGGGTATTATGTCGGCGCTTGCCAGCCGTAATACGGGAGCTGTGGTGTCGCTTAATCCGAACAAACTTGCTTGGGCGCTGGACTTGGCTTTCCTGATTTCGCGGTTGAAATTAAGCACTTCTTCTATATTGCTTAATAATATGCTCCTTTCTTCAAACTTATCAAATGTTCCAGCTTTTATCAATGATTCCAGCGATTTTTTGTTAAAGTCCTTGGATTCAATGCGGCTGGTGAAATCGGAAAAAGATTGAAACGGGCCATTGTTTTTTCTCTCTTCTAAAATAGCTGTCACGATATTTTCGCCGACGTTTTTTATAGCTAAAAGTCCAAAACGAATCTTTGCCACGTCGGGCGTTACTGAAAAGTTACGGTAGCTTTCATTAATATCGGGAGCTAAAACCTCAATACCCATTTGTTTGCACTCATCAATGACAAAAGAGATTTTTTCCACATCGTTTTTTTCCGAGGTCAAGACAGCCGCCATAAATTCCACTGGGTAGTGCGCTTTCAAAAAAGCGGTTTGCCAGGCAATCATTCCGTAAGCCACACTATGGCTTTTATTAAAGCCATACTGGGCAAAGGGCAAAATCCATTCCCAAAGCTTTTCGCCAACCGATTTAGTCGCGCCGTTCTTTACAACCCCCTCCACAAATTTATCTTTTTGGGCTTTCAGAAGTTCGGGGATTTTTTTACCGATAGCTTTCCTTAAAATGTCCGCTTCGCTCAAAGAAAAACCCGCCACATCTCGGGCGATTTGCATTAACTGCTCTTGATAAATACAAATGCCTTGGGTTTTTTCTAAAATCGGCTTGAGCTTGGGGTGCATATACTCCACCGGTTTTCTTTTGTTTTTTCGTTCAATGTAGTCGGGCAGAAATTGCATTGGGCCGGGCCGGTATAAAGCAATCATCGCTACAATGTCGTCAAAATCAGTGGGGCGCAGTTCTTTTAGATAGCGCTTCATCCCACTGCTATTATGTACTAAAAATCCGTTAGCAACAAAATTATTTCCTGGGGAACGCATCACGATGTCATATGTTTTTTCTTTTCCAATATATTTTATCGCCTTAGCTTTGACAAAATGGAATTGGTCTTCCGTTGGTATTTGGGGGCATTCCCATTCAACAAGGTTTTTATATTGAAAAGCAAATTCGGCAAATTTTGTCGTGTTTATCAAAATAAAATTGTATTGAGGATATTGTTCTTGAAATCCTTCAATTTTTTCTTGGTCTAATTGATGCATCCAGCCCTTGATTTCGTAAAAAGTTTTTTTGGAGGGTACATAAAAATCAGGGGTGTAATGAACCGCTTTTCCATTTTTTAATTTTATTTCAAATGTTTCTGGCTCGTATTGGTATTGTATTTTTTGCAAGTTTAATATTCTGGCAAAGTCAGCTTCCCAGTTTGACCGTACATAATGCCCAAGGTCTTTGCGAAATCCTCCTTTACGATGCGGACTGGGCTTTCCAAACATCGGGTTGCCTTCCCCGCTAAATTTTTTTGATATTTTTTTTCTTGATTCTTTTTTGCTTGGGTTTTTGTAAAATTTTGCCGAACATTTATAGCAAAAAACGCTTTGCCCGTCTTTTTGGCCGCTAATTTGTTTTCCGCATGTTTCGCAAGTGTTGTAAATCAAATGTTCAGCTTTATTTTTTATGAAAATTTCCTCACCTAATTTAACGTTTCCTAACTGTTTCCAGCCGTCTCTAGTAAAAAAGAAATGGTTTTTTGTCGCTTTAATGTACCAGCCGTTTTCAGCGATTAACATAAAAACATTTTTTTCGCCGCTGTATAGAACATTTTCTATTTTGTTTTTATGTATTTTACCTTCATCTAGATAAACTGAATGTAAATTTTTTTTGTGTCTTTTTTCGTATAATTTTTTCATTGTAGTCGTTGAAACAATCGTGTCGCCTGCCAAACACTCCAATTGGAACACAGATGTTGTTTGCGCTTTTTGAAAAAGCTCCATTGTTTTTTGGTCAGCCATCGGAATCTGCGATAAATCCAAAGATTCGCCTCGCACCTTGTAAATTCTCGCTAAAGTATTTTCAATAATCGTTAGATTTTTCAAGCCCAAGAAATCCATTTTTAAAAGCCCCAAATCATCAATTGAATGCATTTCGTATTGAGTCATAATGCTTGTGTCATTTTGTGTCGGATGCTGTAACGGCACAATCTCGTCTAGTGGCTGGTTGGATATAATAACGCCGCAGGCGTGGGTTGAGGCATGTCGCGCCACACCCTCCAGTTTTTTGGCAATATTAATCAGCTTTTTTGCTTGTTCATCGGTTTGATAGAGCTGGCGGAATTCTGTTACTTTTTCTATACATTGCTCTAAGTTCAAGCCAAAAGGCACCAGTTTGGCTAACTGGTCGCAAAAGCTGTAAGGTATTTGCATCGCTCGGCCTACATCCCTGATTACCGCTCTAGCGGCCATTGTCCCGAAAGTGATGATTTGCGCCACTTTATCTTTGCCGTATTTTTCCGCCACATAATTTATCACCTCGTCTCTTCTCCTGTCAGTAAAGTCCAAATCAATGTCCGGCATGCTGATTCTTGACGGATTAAGGAAACGTTCAAAGAGCAAGCCGTATTTTATCGGTTCAACTTCAGTGATATTGAGTAAAAAAGAAACTAAAGACCCGGCGGCCGACCCCCGGCCGGGGCCGCAGACAATGCGATTTTGTTTGGCCCAGTTTACAAAGTCCTGCACAATCAAAAAGTAAGACGCGAAGCCAGTGCCCTTAATAACCGAAAGCTCATATTCAAGCCGTTTTTTGGCTATTTCTTTATTTTCTATTTGATCGGACTTCTTATCCAGACCATCGTAGCATAGCTTTCCCAAGTAATCGTTGGGGTCCTGTTGATTCGGCGTTTCAAAAGAAGGCAGCTTGGTTTCGCCTAACTTAAATTCAAAGTTGCACATTTCCGCGACTTTTTGGGTATTTGTTATGGCTTGGACGGCCCCGGATTTTTCGCAGAAAGCGGCCATTTCTTCGGGGCTCTTCACGGAAAAATCATCGCCCTTCATAGTAAGCCGTTCGGGGTCGTCAATCTTGGCGCCGGTGTTAATCAGCATTAAAACGTCTTGGGCATCGGCGTCGTCGGGTTTTAGGTAATGGCAATCATTGGTGGCAACAAGAGGAATATTAAGTTTTTTTGAGAAATCAATTAAAGCCGTGTTGGTCTTGGCTTGTTCGGGGATAGAGAGGTGCTCTTGGATTTCCAGATAGAAATTATCTTTGCCAAACAATTTTTGATATTTAACGGCAAGCTCGGCGGCCTCTTCCGTCCGATTACTTGTTATCAAATGGGGGATTTTTCCTTTTACGCAGGCCGAAAGGGCGATTAAGCCATCAGCGTGCCGGGCTAAAAGATCTTCATCAATGCGCGGCTTGTAGTAAAATCCTTCCAAATGCGATTTAGTAACTAATTTTACTAAGTTTTTATAGCCGCGTTCATCTTTAGCCAAAAGCACTAGATGGTATCTTTTGTCGTCAATGTTGGGCCGTTTCTGGCTTAGTTGTTCAATGGCTGCGTATACCTCTACTCCGATTATTGGTTTAACGCCGGCTTTTTTAGCTTTTTTGTAAAATTCCACCGCTCCATACAAAGCTCCGTGGTCGGTGATGGCCACGGAGTTCATTCCCAGCTTTTGGACATAGGCGATTAGTTCATCAATTTTAGGCAAGCCGTCCAATAGGGAATAGTGCGTATGAACATGCAGATGAGTGAATTTTGGAATCATGGGTCTCGTCTTAGCTTATCATTTCTCTTAGCTTATCATTTCTTTGTAGCTGGTTTTATTCAGGTTAAACTTTCCTTTAATGACAGCTTTTTTACAAATAAAATAGTTGGCAATTTTTGTTTTTTCCAAGGTTACGTTTCCCCCAACGAAAATTTGCACAATATCCAGGGTGCCTTCAATGGAGGACCCGCTTAAGTCCACGCTGCCGGCAATCACGGCCTCCCGCAAGTAAACATCTCCTTTGATAACCAAGCCCA
>Ga0268281_1000141_pt1 | contig 55766 bp, 56 predicted proteins | sample saktaG_10_FD_190134 | JGI IMG/M metagenome (GOLD analysis project Ga0268281, IMG submission 190134) | Saline water microbial communities from Sakinaw Lake, British Columbia, Canada - sak_2011_5_24_50m | ecosystem: Environmental > Aquatic > Non-marine Saline and Alkaline > Saline ...
TGATGGATGCAACTGCCATGGCCCTCCGGTCGGGAGACAAAAGGATGGCCAACACAGTTATCCTCGGGGTGCTCTCTTCCTGGCTGGATATAGAGGCCGGGATATGGGAATATGTCCTGAAAAAGAGATTTCCTCCGAAGATACTCGAGGGGAATATAAATGCCTTTAGATTGGGGAGGGGAGTATAGGCGAAGATGCGAAAGATTGCCGACGGATTATTCCTTCTGTTTCTGGCGGTTTTTATAATGTTTCCCTGTCACGCCAGGGGGGATGACCTGCGCGACTGCGAAAAGCAGTTCGAATTTGCGGAGAGCCTTTTTGAACAGACCGATTTCTACAGGGCGATAGGTGAATATAAGCGATTGATATTTCTCTGTCCGGATGCGGTGGCGCTCTGTGAAAAGGCATATTTCAAGACGGGCGTCAGCTATTTCAGGGCAAAGAAATGGCAGAGCGCGATAGAGGCGTTTGCCGCGTTCCTCGTTAATTTCCCTGACAGCCGGATGGCCGGAGAGGCAATATACCTTAAAGGCATGAGTGAAAAAAACCTCTCACTGTATGATGAAGCGCTTCGCACCTTCGGACACATCATGGAAACCGAAACCGGGGAGTACAGGGCAAGAGCGACCTACCAGAGCGCCCTAATTCTCGTGGATATGGAAAAGTGGGAGAGGGCAGGGGAGATGTTTTTGCGGGTCCCGAGGGAAAGCAGACTGTACGACTCCGCAGGCGTCTTCTCGGCAGGCCTTGAGAATATCGGCAATATCCCCCATAAATCCCCCGCTGTTGCCGGAACACTGGCTGCCATTGTACCCGGTGCCGGCCATCTGTATACTCAGCGACGAAGGGATGCCCTTGTTGCGTTTCTCCTGAACGGCGTGTTTATCTGGAGCGCCGTGGAACTGTTTAACGATGAGAAGTATGTCACCGGCGGGATCGTCACCTTTTTCGAACTTGGATGGTACAGCGGCAATATATACAGCGCCGTCAGCAGCGCCCACAAATTCAACAAGAGAACCAAAAAAGACTTTCTGCAGGGACTCAGAAACAGGGTCAGCCTTTCATATCGGCATGACAGCGATAATGCATGCGATTATCTTATGTTGAGTATGAATTTTTAATTATAACATGCTGAAGTATATACTAAATATTGCGGCAGTCCTGGTGTGGTTCATTATGGGAACATCTATCGGACTCGGTGCCGGCAATTCCTTTGAGCCGTGGGAGTTTGGCGAGGCTAAACAGAAAACCGTGGCGCGTTCCGATGCGCACCAAGAGAATATTTCCTTGCCATCTCAAGCTGTTATGGCCGGCCTGAATTTCTTCTCGGAATATATATCGAAGGTGGATGGCGACAGGTGTCCCATGTATCCCACTTGTTCTTCCTACAGCCGCCAGGTGATAAGAAAGCACGGATTTTTTATGGGGATTATCATGACTGCGGATAGGCTTATTCATGAAGGCAATGAAATGGATTACGCCCCCCTTGTGAAAGCAGGGGAGAGTGTAAAATATTATGATCCGGTAAGCTGGAATGATTACTGGTGGTACAACAGGGAAAGTTTTGATAAATAACGAATAGTTAATAAATTAAATAAGTTTACGATAGTCATGTTCATCTCTAATAGCGCCACCAGCTTTTCCAGCATATCTTCCAGGGTTATGAGGCCAACGACCTCCCCCGGGGGGGTACAGGAAAAAATATCAGAGCCGCTGCCGTATCAGAGGGTAAGATCGTCGTGTTACAGCCATTTCTTCCGCTTGAAGAATGTAAGCAAAACCGCAGTGACGGCAATCATCGCGCCCCAGAGGGCGGGATAGGCCCACCGCATTTTGAGTTCGGGCATAAATTCGAAATTCATCCCATATATGCCGGCCATAAAGGTCAGGGGAATAAAAATGGAAGCGAAAATGGTCAGTACCTTCATGACCTCATTCATCTTGTTGCTAATACTCGAGAGATAGAGATCTATCATCCCGGAAAGGATGTCCTGATATGTCTCCACAGAGTCGATCACCTGGATCGTGTGATCATAGAGATCGCGGAGATACATGGAAATATTATCATGGATGAGCGACGATTCGGCCCTCTCCAGGCCGCTTATAATCTCTCTGAGCGGCCATACCGATTTTCGCAAGAATATGATTTCCTGCTTTAAATCATGAATGGCCTGCAGTGTTTCCGGCTTTGGATTCAGGGCTAATTCCTCTTCCAGAAGTTCAATCCGTTCTCCGCACTTTTCCAGAAGGATGAAATAGTGGTCCACGACAGAGTCAAGGAGCGCATAGGCGAGATAATCCGCCCCCATCCGTCTGATCCGCCCCTTTCCGGTCCGTATCCTCTCGCGCAGGGGGTCAAAGACGTCTCCTTCTATCTCCTGAAACGAAATCACAAAATTTGGCCCCAGGATAAGGCTGATCTGTTCGGTTCTGACCGTGCTTGACTCATCGTCGAAATGAAGCATTTTCAGGATGATAAGGATATAGCTGTCGAAATCCTCCATCTTTGGGCGTTGCCCCGTATGAAGGATGTCTTCCTGAATCAGGGGATGGAGCCCGAAGTGTTTCCCGATCTTCTCAGTAATGGTAACTTCATGGAGGCCATCAATGTTGATCCATGTCACGGTAGGGGTCTCTTTAAAGGGAAAGCATTCCTCTACTGTCTGTACCTCCTTTTCCTGAAAGGCCGTTTGATCGTAATCCATGATGGTAATTTTTACTTCTTCGGCTTTTCTTTCGCCTACATGAACGAGGGTTCCCGGCGGAAGCCCTGCTTTATGAGACATTTTTTTAAAAAACTTCGGCATGACTTAATTACCTCCTGTTCTTAAGACGGTTGAGCTTGTGGTCAGAAGATGATCACTTACTTCTCGTCGTCCTGATTCAAATCCTTTGAAAGGGATATGGTCAGCGGTCTCCTGTCATCCTGAGCCAGATAGGTCGTTGTTGTCGGGAATGCGAACTCAATCCCCTCCGTCTCAAATGCACGCATTATCCGCAGATTGACCTCTTCGCCGAACCGCGTGGCCTCCCAGTAATCCGGCGGATGAAACCAGTAGAACATCGCTATGTTCAGAGATGTATCGTTGAAATCGTTGAAATAGACCTGCGGTGGATAATCGGGATGCATCCCCTCATGATCCTTAAGAATCTCCTTGATGATCGACACCGCGCGTTCAACTTTCTCCACCGGCGTGTCGTACGTAATGGTAATATTCGAATAGCGCCGAATACTGGGACGCATGCCGATATTTTCGATACTGACGCTTGCCACCTTTTCATTGGGCATGGAAATCAGATGCCCTGTCAAACTGCGCAGACGGGTGCTTCGGAACCCTATCTCTTCCACGTAACCATCGAAACCGTCGGCGACGACCCTGTCCCCAACCTTAAAGGGTTTATCCACCATAATCATAAAGCTGCCGAAGAGGTTCTTCAGGGTATCCTGAGCTGCCAGTGCGACCGCCAGACCGCCGATACCGATACCCGCCAGCAGGGTTGTCATCGGTTTACCCGTTGCCGCCTTCAGTAGATAGATCGAACCGAACAAGATTATCAGGACCTTGGAGACAATGCGAACCATCTGGACAAAGTTCATATCGAACTCGTTGTCTTTTCTCCTGACAAACTTTGTGAGTTCGTATTCGACTACATCCAGCATCTGATAGAGGAAGATCACAACCACTAGTGTGCCAACAATATTTGTGACTATTTCTATAATCTGATCGGCCGTTGCCGGCAGTTTCAGGATCTCCTGAGTCGCATAGATAGCGATGGCAAGCAAAAGCAACCGAATGGGCCAGAGGGCCGCCTTAAGCAGGAGTCGCAGTCGGGTCTTCTCTTCACTTTCCCTGAAGACAACCGTCATGGTGTTCAGGAAGGTCGTCAGGAGTTTTCCCCCGATATAGATAATCGCGTACACCAGAGCAAGGAGAGCATAGTGCCACCAGGAAGATTTCCAAAGCCACGGGAATAGGTCCTGCTGTGTATACACGAACACAACCGCCGCGACGAAAATTGCAGCTATTCTGAGGATACCTCTAAAACGGTTCAAGAACGGCTTCGTGGCTTTTTGCCGCAAAGTCCTCGGGAGGAGATCAAGAATCTTCACAAGTTGGAAGATCAGCAAGATGGAGGCGATAGCAAAAAGAAACGACTCAAGTGCGTGTAGGAGAACGAGCAGTTTTTGAGGTATAACGAGCGGAATCTCTGCAGCCCTGAGAAGCAGGGCGGCAAAAGTAAGGCGAAACGCGGGAAGAAAACCCGAAAAGTAGGGCAGCCACATCTTCACACTCTTTCGCTTCAGTATCGCCTGAATGCGTTTGTTGAAGTGGCGCCAGAGGAGCTCCAGAACAAAAAACCCCAAGATCAGTATGGCCAGGGACGCAAGAAACTGCCAGGTGTCATTCCCGTTTTTTACTTTATCCAGCAGGGTGGCAATCTTATGAAAAAATTCGCTGAAAGCTTGCATAACTTTCCTCCTCAAAAAAACGGGGTTATCGTACCATATATTAATAGGTCGAGACACAGGGAACCTTCACATTGCTACCAGTCCTCCATGCCCGTGAAATAAACATCAAGTGATTGATGAAAAATCGCTTTTTTGTGAAAAAAGTATAGGTAATTGCTCCTTGCATGTCAATGTGAAATTGGCCGTATTGTGTCCTGAGAGAGCATGTAATCGTTGACATACTCCTTGACATATAACCCCATCAGAAGTCTCATTAATGTGTCTGATGTGGCATTACCTTCGCCTCTCCCCTGGTTCAATAAATCTTTAGCGTGAATATCATTGACAAATTGAGCCGAAAATGTTTTTAATCTCCAACAGAGAGAGTCTTGACAAATAACGCATAGTTAATAGAATAGAGGCACTATGGCAGAGGATTATTACAAAACACTTGGAGTAGGTAAAACCGCGTCCGGCGATGATATAAAAAAGGCCTACAGGAAACTTGCCCTCAAATATCATCCCGATAAAAATCCCGGCAGCAAACCTGCCGAGGAGAAATTCAAGAAGATAAGTGAGGCATACGCCGTCCTTGGTAACCCTGAGAAACGCAAGCAATACGACAGCTTCGGATCACAAGAGGCATTCAGCCGCAGTTTTTCCCAGGAAGATATATTCAGGGGGTTTGATCTAAACGATATACTGAAGGGACTTGGAGGATTCAGGGGACAGAAACAATCATCATACACAAACGATGACCCGTTCTCTCAACTTTTTGGAAATCAGCAGTATAATCGACCGGTTCCAAGAAAAGGAAGGAACCTTGAATACAATCTTTCCATAAGCCTTGAGGATGCGCATTCCGGCGCGGAAAAACGAATATCCTTCAAAATGGATGATGGTGAATTGAATGAGATAACCATGAAAATACCGAAGGGCATTGATACCGGCAGGAAGCTCAGACTTACCGGGAAAGGCCTTCCAGGCTCCAACGGCGGTTTGCCGGGGGATCTGTTTATAAATATCACTGTTGTCCCTCATCCGGTTTTCACAAGGGATGGCGATGACATATATATCCAGGAAACAATTACCTTTTCTCAGGCAGTATTGGGGACCTCCATAGATGTCAAAACGCTCGGAGGAGAAACAAAAAGGATCAAAATACCGGCGCTTACCCAGAATAATACCAGGATAAGAATGAAGGAATTTGGTGTCCCACATTTCAAAAAAACCGGGAAGGGAGACCAGTACGTCAGAATTGCTGTTGATATTCCCAAAAAACTAACAAAGAAACAAAGTGATCTTGTCAAACAACTTTCCGAAGAGGGACTCTGAAAATCTAAAAGAGGTACTGACAGGGGATCGGAAAGCTCCGGATTTTCCTGAATCTTAAACGTCTGATAAGATATGTTATGTAAACTTTGTTTTAAATCAGTCTGGATCCACCGGGTCTCCGTCCGCAAGCCACTGTCCCCCCTGTTTAAAAGGCGCGAATATCTCTATTTGGATCCGCAAAGTCCTCTTCCTTAAGAAGCTTATGATTTTTTCTCCCTCAATGAAACCGGATCGGGGGAACATCAGATCCACGAATCCGATAACATCCGATCACGAAAGCTCCCGCACCCATTCATCCAGTTGATCCAGCGTGCGGGCTGCGAGCGCTCCACCAACAATTGATCCTATCGACGTTCCGCACACAATATCTATGGGTATTCCTTCCTCACGCAGGCCCTGTATCACGCCTATATGCGACCAGCCACGGGCCGAACCGCTGCCAAGCGCCAGCCCGATCTTTCTTGCTTTTGTCATGTCAGAACCCCTTCCTCCTACGACAACTCAATATCTCCCGATATCCCCAGTTTATCACCCATAATGATCAAGACGCCCATGACCCCTTCTATACGCAGTCCCAAGTCGAGCGCGCCCTTTATGTCCCCTGCCCTTCTGACACGGTTGCAGACGGCAGTTGCCGCGGCATCGGACAGGGTTGCCGATTCTGACGTGACGCATACCGCGTCCGCCCTGCCGAAACTCAGTGAATGTCCGACCGTTCCTGAAGAGGTGCAGACACCGGCAGGAGCTCCATTACTCTTTATCCTGATAGAAACCTTATAACTGAGAGGAGAGTCTCCGGCGAAGATTCCAACGATGGCATCCTTATTCGTGAGTTTAAGGAATATATCGCCCCCATTTTCTATTATGACATTGTCCGAGCATTTCATGAGATCCAGGCCGACATTCCGCGCGATTGCCCCCGCGACGGAGGCCATGGGACCGACGCCACAGCGGCGCGATGCCTTTGTCATTTCTCTTATTATGGCCGGCGCGAATTCATCTGCCTCAACCGGCGTCATCGAATTTATAAATGGGGGATTGTGTCTGATGTACTCTTCTATGAATTCCCGGTGTCTGTGCACGGACCGGATTGCCGCCTCTGTGCAATCACTGTCCGCTCCTATATAGAGATCCGTTTCCTTTATCTTTACCTGAAAGGATACAAGGTCCCCTTTGAAAATCCTGTTTCTATAGGTTCGCTCGCGGTATTCCATCTTCGTCCATATACCTACATGAACCGTGTCGCGCCCGGGCCCAGGAGCTCGTCAGCTTCTTTTTTGATGTCTTCTGAGATTTCAACCTTTGAGTCTTCACCAAGAGAGATAATAGTTTCAGCGCTGTTTGGTGACTGTAAATGTATATATCCTGAATTGTTGCCCCTTCGCCTATCAAGTATTGCCTTAAGCGATTCTACTGTTTCTCCATTCGATTTCTCGGTATCGATCATAAAATGCACGGAGGAAAAAGGTGTCTTCATCGCCTCCTCAACAGTGGTGATTTCAGAAGCCACAATTTTGCTCCCCTCGTCACCGATATCAAGCCGCCCTTTTATGTAAAGTGGTTCTTCACTCCTGATTATGGAAATACTGTCCCTGTACAGATCCGCGAAGACAACAACTGTGATAAAACCCTTTAAATCCTCAATGGTTACATAGGCCATTGTATCCTTCTTCTTTGTTGTAGTCTCCTTTACATTGCTCACAACCCCGGCGACCGCCACGGTGCTCCCATCCTGTTTTCCGGATAATGTCAGGGAATCACTGTCCACAATGGTGTTAAGACTGTCCGCGTATTTCAGAAGAGGATGACCGGTTACGTAAAAGCCCAGCATCTCCTTCTCATAAGACAGCAGAATGTCATGGTCCCATTCCGGGACATCGGGAAGGTGTGGCCGTGTTGTGTCCTCAATCCCGGATTGATCAAAGAGACTGGTCTGGCCACTTATCCGGTCCTTGTTTCTCTTCTGGGCAACGAGGGCGATATCTTCATAACCTTCCATCAGACGGCACCTATTTTCCTCCAGGGAATCGAACGCGCCGCATTTGATCAGGCTCTCGATGACTTTCTTGTTGATCTTGTGCATGTCCACCCTGTCACAGAAATTATGGAATGAGGTGAACCTTCCCTCTGATGTCCTGGCAAGTATTATGGAATCCACGGCGCCATTGCCGACGTTTTTCACGGCGGACAGGCCGAATCTGATATTGTCCCCCGCAACGTTGAAATCGGTGAAGGATTCATTTATGTCCGGGGGCAACACGTTGATCCCCATATCCCTGCAGCTGCCGATGTACTTTATTATATTGTCCCGGTTGGTTTTCTCGCTGGTGAGCAGTGCCGTCATGAATTCCACCGGATAGTGGGTCTTCAGATACGCGGTCTGGAAGGAGATCATCGTATAAGCGGTGCTGTGGGATTTGTTGAACCCATAACCGGCGAACGTTTCCATCTGATCCCATATTTTTTTTGCCGTGGCCTCTGGAATCTTGTTTTTCTTCGCACCGGCGAGAAATTTGGGGGTTTCCTTTCCCATAGCGGAGGCTTTCTTTTTACTCATGGCCCTCCGAAGGTTATCCGCATCCGCCATGCTGTAACCGCCGATTACGCCGGCAATCTGCATTACCTGTTCCTGATAAATTATAGTGCCATAGGTTTCCTTCAGTACGTCTTCGAGGCGCGGATCTTCGTAAACAATCTTTTGTTTGCCCTGTTTTCTCGCTATATAGTCGGGAATCATGGTCATTGGACCCGGGCGATAGAGGGAGATCAGTGCAATAATATCCTCAATACAGTCCGGTTTTATATTAACAAGCAGATCTTTCATGCCGGAGCTTTCAAGCTGGAAGACGCCATCCGTCTGTCCCTTCGCAAGCAGTTTATATGTGTCTTTGTCATCAAGAGGAATGGATTCTATCGAAAAATCAGTTTCTCCCCTCCCCTCTCTGATAAATTTCGAGGCATCCCTGATAACTGTGAGCGTTCTAAGGCCCAGAAAATCAAATTTTGTCAGACCGACGCTCTGAAGGTCGGTCATTGAGTACTGCGTCACAATATCGTCATTGTTCGGGCTCTTGTACAGAGGGACTCTCTCCACAATCGGTATGTCTGAAATGACTACCCCGGCCGCGTGTGTGGAGGCGTGGCGGTTCAATCCTTCCAGAGACTGGGAAAGTTTGAGGAGCCTTTTGATCTTCTCATTCTTTTTCTGCTCCGCGGCAAGGCGCGGCTCATCCTTTATCGCCTGTTTCAGCGTGATTCCAAGGGTATTAGGAATCATCTTTGCAATTGTGTCGACTTCTCCATATGGCATACCGAGTGCTCTGCCGACATCCCTGATAGCTGCTTTTGCCTGCATTTTACCGAATGTAATGATCTGTGAAACCTGGTCGCTTCCATATTTTTCAGTTACATATCTTATAATCTCGTCCCTTCCCTCCATGCAGAAGTCTGTATCTATATCGGGCATGCTTCTTCTGCTGGGGTTCAAAAATCTCTCAAAAAAGAGGCCATAGCGAATCGGGTCTATATTGGTGATACCCAGCGCATAGGCCACAAGACTGCCGGCAGCGGAACCCCTTCCCGGCCCCACCGGTATATTTTTTTTCTTCGAATAGTTGACAAAATCAGAAACAATAAGGAAATATCCGGGGAATTCCATTGAGTTTATTATCGCAAGCTCCAGCTCCAGTCTTTTTTCATATATCTTTCTGGTATCATCGGAGCTGTCACCCCCTTCCCCAACAAGGGTGGGCATCAGACGCTCCAGCCCCTCCCGGGCCAGTTGGGCAAGATATTCTTCCTGTGAAAGTCCCTTCTCAGTTTCATAATTGGGAAGGAAAAACAGGTGTCCCAGGTCCAGTGTCAAATTGCACTTCTCGGCGATTCCCAGTGTGTTTGCAACGGCTTCTGGACAATAGTCAAAACTCTGCTTCATCTCATCGGGGGATTTCAGGTAGAATTCATCCGTCTTAAAGCGCATCCTCTTTTCGTCTTCCATGGTTGTTCCGGTCTGTATGCACAGAAGAACCTCGTGCGCCTCTGCGTCTTCACGATTGAGGTAATGGCAATCATTGGTTGCAACGATTGGAATGGAAAGCTTCGCGCCCATTTCGATGAGCTGTTTATTGACTTGTTTCTGCTCGTCGAGCCCATTTTCCATGACCTCAAGGTAGAAATTGTCTTCTCCGAACATCTCGCGATATTCTAAGGCCGCTTTTTCTGCGGCATCATTGTTTCCACCAAGCAGGAGGTGGGGTATCTCACCGTTGAGGCACGCGCTCATGCAGATAAGGCCCTCGCTGTGAAGGGCCAACAGTTCCTTATCCACGCGCGGCTTGTAGTAGAACCCTTCAAGGTATCCGGCGGATGTAAGCTTCATCAGGTTTTTGTATCCTCGTGTATTTTTGGCGAGGACAACAAGGTGGCGGGTTTCCCCGCTCCTGTCGAACCGGCTACCGGAAGCAACGTAAAGTTCGCATCCTATAATGGGTTTTATACCTGCCTTGTAGGCTTTCTGGTAAAAGTCTATGGCCCCGAACATATTGCCATGATCGGTCATGGCAATGGAGGACATCCTGTACTCCTTCGCCTTTGAGAAGAGGTCGTCGAGGCGTATCGCACCGTCGAGGAGACTGTACTGTGTGTGCACATGGAGATGAACAAAATCGGAGTATTTCATTATACAAACCTTCTAATCCGGACAAGCCGGAAGCTCATAGCTCATAGCAAGGAGCAAAAAAAAACAGAAAAACGTTGCAAAGCCTTTGTACAAAAGGTTTTGCAGGCATGGCACAAATTTCTATTGCCATTTTTGCAAGAACTTTACAACTGAGGGGCTAATCCAGCCAGTAGTTGGGGGCCTCTTTTGTTATGATCACGTCATGAACGTGACTCTCGCGGAGGCCTGCGGGTGTTATTCTTATAAACTTAGCTTTCTTTCTCAGCTCTTCTATTGTCCGGCATCCCACATAACCCATTCCGGCCTTTAACCCCCCTACAAGCTGTTGCACGCTCGCGGAGATGGTTCCGCGAAATGGAACTCGTCCCACTATACCCTCGGGGACAAGCTTCGTATTAGTCTCCATGTCACCGTCTTCCAAGTAGTAACGATCTTTGCTTCCCGCCTTCATAGCCTCAAGAGAGCCCATCCCCCTGTACGCCTTGTAACTTCTCCCCTGATAGAGAACGGTTTCTCCAGGGCTTTCCTCTGTGCCTGCGAACAGACCGCCTATCATGACTGTATGCGCTCCGGCGCCAAGGGCCTTGACCACATCGCCTGAAAATTTCACGCCTCCGTCGGCTATTAGTGGTATGCCATACTTTTCAGAGGCCTTGAAACAGTTCATTATCGCTGTTATCTGTGGCACGCCAACACCCGCCACAATCCTTGTAGTGCAGATGGAGCCGGGACCCACTCCTATCTTTACTCCGTCCACCCCCGCCCCTATAAGCGCTTCCACCCCTTCGTATGTTGCCACATTGCCTGCTATAAGTTCGCAATCCGGGAAGTTGGACTTTGTGCTTCTGACCGCGTTAATAACACCCGCGGAGTGTCCATGCGAGGTGTCTATAACTATGACATCGACTCCCGCTTTAAGCAGGGCGTCTACCCTTTCCTCCCTGTCAAGAATTCCCACAGCCGCGCCGACCCTCAATCTGCCGAGAGAATCTTTACAGGCATAGGGATATCTTTTTATCTTCTCTATATCCTTTATTGTGATGAGCCCTTTCAGGTTGTATTCATCGTCAACAACAAGGAGTTTTTCTATCCTGTGCGTATGCAGGATCTTCTTTGATTCTTCCAATGTAATATCCGAGGAAACGGTTATCAGATTCTCTTTAGTCATCACGGCAGAGACAGTTTGGTCAAGGTTGGTCTCAAATCGAAGGTCGCGATTTGTAAGGATTCCAACAAGTTTGGGTCCATTTACCACCGGAACACCCGATATTCTGTACTTACTCATCAGAGAAAGAGCTTCTCTGACTTTCTGCTCCGGGCCTATCGTTATAGGATCAACAACCATACCGCTCTCGGACTTCTTTACCTTGTCGACTTCGAGCACCTGGTTTTCTATGCTCATGTTTCTGTGGATGATTCCCATGCCCCCTTCCTGAGCCATGGATATGGCCACTCCCGATTCTGTCACAGTATCCATGGCCGCACTGATAATCGGGATACTCAGTGATATGTTGCGGGTGAGCATCGCAGACGTATCAACCTGATTCGGCAGAATACTCGACTCTGCCGGCACAAGGAGAAGATCGTCAAATGTGAGTCCATCCTCTATCTTATCTTTTTCTAACATTGCTTACCTCCGGATTTATATGCTTCTATGTAATAATTTCGCCTGTTAAGGGACACAAAATATGCGTCTCTCTCTTCGTCATATTCTATAAGTTCCGCAATCTGATAGTAACCCGACCGTGAAAATCTGGCCTCGAACTGCCTGTTCTTGATGCTGCAGTATAGTACATTATCCATACCCACGCGAAGGGTTGAAGGGTCCAGCTTTTCCGAGGTGAAGTCACTGAGAAGGACCTCTATGGATTCGTTTTCGCGATCCCCGCCGTTATCCATGCCGACTGTCTTTACAACAAAAGGGGTGTCTTCAACTTCTATCAGACACCTGTCCCCTTCAAATTCTACCAGGTATCTTCCCAGCTCGTCCCTCTTCAGGTTTTCGAAAAAGAGTTTGAGAATATCTTTTCTGAACATCCTCGCTTCCCTGTAATGCCAGACACCCTCCTTGTCTATCCTGATGGGCAGGGAGGGTATTTCATTCTCCGGGTTCATAGCCATCTTGGTCTATCCCCTTGTACTATCCAGAATTATTGTTACCGGGCCATCGTTCACGAGACTGACTTTCATCATGGCCCGAAACTGACCGGTTGCCACCTTCCCGACATGCCTGCGTGCCCTTTTTACAAAATATTCATAAAGTTCGTCGGCCTGTTCAGGCTCGGCAGCGCCGACAAACGACGGGCGTCTCCCCTTCCGGCAATCGGCAAGGAGCGTGAACTGCGACACAACAAGTATTTCACCCGATATATCCAGCAGGGAGAGGTTCATTTTTCCATTTGAATCTTCAAATATCCGGAGATTGACTATCTTGTCTGAGAGGTAATCGGCGTCCTTCTCTCCATCCCCATTCGCGACACCGAGAAATACTAAAAGGCCCTTCTCTATCTCGCCGACTGTATGATCGTCAACAGAAACTCTAGCAGAATCAACCCTCTGGACAACGGCTATCATGGCTGGCTTGCTCCCAATTGTTGACAAGTTTGTAAAAAGCTACTCTGTTGATCCTCCAAGGCCCTTTTACGCCATCACGATTTTTTCGCCTGCATCTACAATACTCTTTGTCGCGTTTCGCGTATCAATTACAAGGCGGGAATATCTGACAATTTCGGCGAAATCGTAATTTGAATGATCCGTAATTATGATAACGGCATCCGCCCCCGCAAGCGTTTCCGGCGTGAGCGGGGTTGACTCCATTTTAAAGTCATACTTTCTCGTTGGTCTGAGGCGCGGTATCCAGGGGTCGTTATAGATTACATCAGCACCCTTTTCCAGAAGCAATTTCATTATGGCATAACCGGGCGACTCCCTGTCATCATCAACATTCCTCTTGTATGCCACACCCAGCACAAGTATGCGGCTCCCGTTCATACTTTTTTTATTCCTGTTCAGTGCCTCCACCGTTTTTTCTATCACGTAATAGGGCATGGAAACGTTGATTTCTCCGGCAAGATGAATGAAACGTGTGGAGAAGTCATATTCACGGGCCTTCCATGAAAGATAGAATGGATCTATCGGTATGCAGTGCCCTCCAAGACCGGGGCCCGGGTAGAATGGGGTATAACCGAAAGGTTTGGTGGCCGCGGCGTTAATAACCTCAAATATGTCTATACCCATCTTGTGGGCAAGTACCTTCAATTCGTTTACCAGCGCTATATTTACCGACCGGAAGGTATTTTCCAGTATCTTGGTAAACTCCGCCGCCCTGGTCGATGATACAGACACCACGTGAGTAATAGAACCATACAGAGCCTGCGCCACCCCCAGGCAGGATGGGGTGACTCCTCCCACCACCTTCGGCGTGTTTGAGGCGCTGAACTTTTCGTTTCCGGGGTCCTCCCTCTCCGGCGAATAGGCGAGAAAGAAATCGCTGCCACACTTCACACCCTCTTTTTCCAGGCGCGGAAGGATCATCTCCTCGGTCGTGCCGGGGTACGTCGTGCTTTCAAGTACAATGAGCTGTCCCGCCCGGAAATGCCGGGCTATGGTTTCCGTGGTTTCCACAAGATAGGTCAGATCCGGTTCCATCTTGTCAGTCAGAGGGGTCGGTACGCAGATGAGTATGCAGTCCACCTCTTTCAGGCGGCTAAAATCACTGGTTACATCAAACCGTCCCGCTTTGATCATCTCATTTATGGGTTCTATGGAGACATGCCTTATATAAGATTCTCCTTTAAGGAGTTTTTCTATCTTCTTGATATCCAAGTCAAATCCTACAACAGGGAAACCACTCTTACCAAAATGGATCGCAAGTGGCAGGCCGACGTATCCAAGCCCTATAATCCCCACCTTCGCGGTCCTGTCTTCTATCATCTCAGTCAGTTTTGTCCTTCTGTTCACTGCCGTTTCCTCGTTATTTTCCCGCATTGTATGAATTTCATATTCCGTTCAGTTTCCTGAGCGCGATCATAAGTGCCTGCGTTCCAAGCCTGCCATGCCCCTGCCCCTTCACGGCAATATACATCTGTCTGACCAGAGACAGTCCCGGCAGTGACAGATCACATGCCGCGGCTTCATCCAGGGCTATTCCCATATCCTTGATGAAGTGCTCCACAAAAAAACCGGGGGCGTAGTCACTGTGTACAATTTTGGGTCCCAGATTGTTTATGAGCCAGGAACTGGCAGCCCCCTTCCCTATTACGTCTATTACCGATTGTTCGTCGAGTCCCAGCCGCGAGGCATAGAGGAGGGATTCGCAGACCCCGATCATCGTGCCCGCAACAAGGATCTGGTTGCAGATTTTTGTATGCTGCCCGGCGCCGGGTCCGCCCATATGAGATATCACTTTCCCCATCAACTGCAGAAGGGGCAATATCCTTTCAAAGGCATTGGTGTCTCCTCCAACCATGATGGCGAGAGCGGCCGCTTTTGCACCCAAGTCACCGCCGGAAACCGGGGCATCGAGACTGATAATTCCATGTTTTGAAGCTTCTTCGGCTATTCTAAGCGCCAGTTGCGGGCTGCTTGTTGTCATATCCACAACCGTATGACACATACCCCCGGCAGATATTATTCCCTCTTCGCCAAGATATACTTCCTCCACATCCCGCGGATGACCGACTATCGTGAAGACAATCTCGGCGTTGCGGGCAACTTCAGCCGGGGAAGCGCACCAATACCCGCCTCTCTTTACAAGCCCTTCCGTCTTCTTTTGTGTCCTGTTATACAGGTAGAGATCGTGTCCCCCGTCCTGGACGTGTCCCGCCATTGAGAAGCCCATGACACCCGTGCCTATCCAACCGATTTTCATGGTTTTCTACCTCCTTTAAACAGTAAAATAGTTTCCCCTGAATTTTTCACTGATGTATCAGATGAGAGGAAAAACATCAACGTATTTTAAGATCCTCTTGATTTTGGAAAGGGCTTCATATACTCAAAGCATCATGCGAAGAAGGATTCTCCTGATAAATCCATGGATACATGATTTTGCGGCTTATGACCTCTGGGCCAAGCCGGCTGGTCTTCTGTATCTCTCATCCACCCTGAAAAAGAATGGATATGATGTGGACCTGATCGACTGTCTGGATCCTTTTCACCCCGGTCTGGGACGGGAGAATGGGACAAAGGCTCCAAAGAGACTTTCGTCAGGACGGGGCAGTTTCTTCAAAGAAGCCATCCCGAAACCGAAGGCATTGAAGGATTTCCCGAGAAGATACGGCCGGTATGGCATAACCCCCCACATGTTCGAAAATAATCTACTGAGTGTGAAGAAACCGGACGCGGTATTTGTAACATCCATGATGACCTACTGGTACCCGGGTGTCTTTGAGGCCATAGATATTCTCCGGCGCGTGATTCCCCAAGTACCGGTTGTTCTGGGAGGAAACTATGCCACCCTTTGCGGAGAACACGCGGCAAGACACTCCGGCGCCGATATTGTGGTGAAAGGAGAAGGGGAAAAGGCCCTTGCAAAAATCTTAAAAGATCTCCTTAATGATGATCTGCAGTTCCTTCCGGATAAGGACGATCTAGATTCATATCCCTATCCCGCTTTTGACCTTCTCTCGTACACAGACCACGTTCCCGTCATGACGTCAAGGGGGTGTCCTTTCAACTGTTCCTACTGCGCCTCACACCTCCTGAACGATGGCTTTAGAACCAGAGACCCCATAAGGGTTGTTGACGAAATAGAGTTCTGGAACAGGACGTTCGGCGTCAGAAACTTCCCTTTTTATGACGACGCCCTCCTCGTTGACCGGGAAAGACGCGTGACACCAATGCTGGAGGAAGTATTGAGGAGAGGGCTGGGCTGCACCTTTCATTGTCCCAACGGTCTTCATCTGAGAGAGATAGACGCACCTCTGAGCAGATTGATGTTCCGAGCGGGTTTCAGAACAATACGTTTCGGTTTTGAGACCGCAAGCAAACGCAGGCAGACCGACACCGGAGGAAAAATAACCAATGAGGAAACAAAGGCTGCGGTCGCTTATCTGCTGGAGGCCGGCTACAATGGAAAAGATATAGGGATGTACATCCTGTGCGGACTCCCGGACCAGAGCGCCTCCGAGGTGCGAGACAGTATAAATTTTGTCAGATCGTGCGGGGCAAAACCCGTCATTGCCGAGTTCTCACCCATACCGGGCACACCGATATGGAAAGAGGCAGTGCAGGCGTCCCCTTATGACATAGAAAAAGAGCCGCTCTACCACAACAACACCCTCCTGCCCTGCCGTGGGAAGGATTTTACCTATGAGACGTACAGAGGGTTAATAAATTTGGCAAGGAAACCAACTTGACATATTAGCTAAATCTCAAAAGTGCACTGTCCACTCCAATACCTTTGGCGGTGGCCGTATTCACCGCTAGAAAAGTGTCAGATTGAAGAAATCTTGTCGTTACCAATTAAATTCTTATCTCATCAAAGAAGGGAGTCCTTTTTTCCTCGACGCATTTTACGGCATACAGGTAAAGCGCGGCGCTCCATGTTTGCCAGTCCTGACCCATGGGTTTGCCGTCCTGGGCTTTCAGCCATTCGTTAAATCCAAAATCGAGGTCCCCGGTATTGGAAATTTTTATATTATGAGTAAGTGCCACAAGCTTTTCCCTGGCGAGCGTGTATCTTTTGGCGGCAACCAGGGCTGCCACATAAAACCCGCATACAAATGGCCATATGCCTCCATTATGGTACTCTCCTGGTTTGTTATATTCTGAATACCGCACACGCCAGTCAGTATCTTCAGGTTTAATAAAGGGGAAAAAATTGGGCGGAAGATCAACCGCCAATTCGCCGCTTTCTCTCATTCCAGCACACTCCTCTTCTATCCAGGAAACTATTCTTTCAGCCCGCGAGGGTGACGCTATTCCGGAGAGAATGGCAAGGCTGTTACCGAGCAGGTCGAACCGTTCGCTGCTATGGATTTTATATGACCAGAAAGCATAGTAGGGCTTATGTTTTACCACAAGACCTTCATGGACATGGTGGTGCATTGTTCCGCTGGTAATCGTAAACCTGCGCATCTCACGGTGCACCCCATCTGCTCTTTCGTGCCGGCCCAGGAGACGCAGATAGCTATACACCAATGTGTTCACAAACAGACCATATCCGGTCACCCATTGTTCGTCGCGCCAATCGCTTGTCGGCTGCTGCGCAACCAGGTACCGGTCCGAAGGGCTTTGGTACTCCATCCATTTCAGGGATTTTTCAACTGCTTCCTTAAGAAAGTCCGATTCGCCTGATACCTTTCTGAAAATGCCAACCCCCAATAAAAACAGAGGAGTTGTATCACTTGCTCCACGGTCCTCTTTGTCGTGCACCAACGAAGGGATATGTCCATGCCCTGTCTGATTTTTTGCCAGTGTCTCCAATACTCTCCGAATACTCTCCAGAAGTTTCTGATTCCCGGAAACTGCAACCCCCAGAATCGAAATCATCAGATCTCTTGTATATGGCTCCGGATATCCCCAGCCGGCAGTTCGTGGAAGTCCGTGGTATGGTCCATGGGAATTATGAAGCAGCACTTCAAGGGCGGCCGTCCTTGCACCTTCTATCTCTTGCCAGGCTGAGGTTTGCATGGTTAAGTCACTTTATTCCCAGTTTATCGTTCATTAGCTGCACAAACCTTTTTGCAACAACGCGGTAGTCAAAATGTTTAACTACACGTTCTCTGGCTGCTTTGCCCATTTTTTCCCGCAATGTCGCATCAGTCATAAGGTCCATTAAGTAGTTGGCAATATCATGAACACTGGCACGATAATCCACTGTCCGTGGGTTTTTAAATACAATCCTGTGTTTGTCTTCAAAACCAGATTCATCACCAACGGTCACTTCGTTCACAACTACTTGTTGTGCCACATTCGCCAGGAATGCGGTTTCGCCATGAACAAGTGTATCGAGCATTCCCATGGCATTAATACCTATTACCGGTTTTCCACAAGCACCGGCTTCTACTTGCGGCATTCCAAATCCCTCGAGCCGCGAAGGGGCTGCATATATATCGCATGCATCTATCAGGTAGGGCATGAAATTACGTGAAATGATATTTGTCGTATAGATAACATTTTTTTCAATGCCCAAAGTTGTCGCTAATTCCAGATCGGCCAGATTCTGAAGTTTGGTTCTCGGCTGGGGCCATACTTTGCAGACATATTTCCAGTCGGGCGCTTTAGTATCAATAATAGCAAGCGCCTGCATTACCTCCTGTGCGCCTTTTGATGCGGCGTCTCCGCCAACAGTGAGAACCATTAACTGATCGGGTGAGACCCCCAGCGATTCGCGCACAGACAAAACTTTCGGGTCATCCTTACTGAAAGGGGCAAAACAGTCCGTATCGCAGCCTACAGGCAATACTTCAATTTTATCGCCACTGATCCCATCGCGGACATACATCTCCTTTACCCAATTCGATGTCACCAGTATAAGTGGGAGAGCATCCAAAACTTCTTGGTAGTTTGCAATATAACCGTCGGCAACCAGCCATGGCACCGGCTGTACACCATACCGTTGCGGGTGAAGCACTAATTGTGGCGTGTGCCCCCAATAACCTATGCCAACAACAACGTCCGGCTCAAACCAGCGATAGTACCATTCCTTCTCCTGCGCTGATTCGAAATTAACAGCATGGGCATCGACACCTATTTCAAGAAGTCCCCTGTACAGGAGATCCCCCTGTGTTGCCAGCCCTCCGGGTGAAGGCGGGTAATCATACAGCACCAATACTTTCATGAGCGATAACCTCTCTCCGACGTGTCGGGACCCGTGTTATGCTGAAACCCCTCCATCGTTAAGCCATTTTTCAGCATCGGCCGGATCAGTAAATTGCCAGAATGATTCTGACCGTGGTGTTGTTTCTGCTTCAAAACTGGTTTTGCCAAATCCATATGTTTCTGTAATTATCCTGTATTTTCTCAGCCATATCTGCTCAGTAAGTACACGGCAAACAGTAGCAGTTTCTATAGGTCTTGGATAGTATTTCTTATCACCATCTTCATAAGCAAAAGCCCAGAGTTTATCCGCAGATATCTTACCTTCATGCCAAAGTTTAATAACTGTTTTAGCTGTTTCCTCATGCCTGACATGTCTTGTATATTCACCGTTAGGATTATGTGAAATAATCAGGTCGAAATGCATAGAAGGCAATAGCTTCAGTATTGTATGCTCCAGCTCATTTTCATCCAGAGGCTTTTGTTCCGGGCCATCGTCCAAATCGCCCATTATTCCTTCAGCTCCTAAAATTTGTAATGTTCTTAGGAACTTAGGAGCACGATCATTATCGCTTCCCCTGCAAAGACAAACGATAAACCATTTCCATGACGGATGGCTCAGTATGGTTCCTCCGGCCCATAATGTTTCATCATCGGGGTGAGCCACTATAACGGCAACTGTCTTTAAAAAAATTTTATTCAATTTCCTGTCCTCTGACTTTAAATGCATATCGGTAAAGAAATGGATGTTGTAGTTGCAGTAAAAGATGCAGTGACTACCACTGCTGCTGTTATAATGAGTTTGGCCTTGTGCCAGATATTGATATCATCTGAATAAGCTATATTTTATTTGCCGTAAGGTGCGGTAAATCATATTACGAACACGAGGTCGCATTATATAATTGCTTGTGATGATGTCAAGAAAATTTGTCGGATATATGAAGCGTTACAATCTCATCAAAGCCATAATATAGGGCGTAGCGTTGAACCAAGTTACATATTTTGCCCATGTCAAGAGCTGAACCCATTTCTTCACGTTTCCTTATTAAATTACTATTTTTCTTTTGACTTTAGAAGGTTGTCTATGGCAGATTAGCTGCGTGTCTGTTTTTAGAGGGAAATTGCAATGGTCTTAACTGTAAAAAGATTGCCAAATAAGTTTTATCCTGATCCCACACGAGTTATTGCAAAGTTCTATCTGCCCGGTTCCAGCGATGGGGAGAGGGCAAAAATTATCACCAAACGGATATTGGCCTTCTCCGACCAGGAGGTTAATATAGCGCTCAGCGAAGTCTTGGCGGATTTTTCAAGTCGGCACCGTAACATCACAAAAATATTTGAGAAAAATTTTGATACTGTAAAAGACATTCTGGCATCAGATCCCGGCACATTTCCGAAATCCATGTCTCTCAAAAGGAAACTGCTGATCGGATCCTACTTTACCCTGGAATACGCCATTGAGTCTGCCGCTTTTTTTAATCCCTCAATGATAGAAGACCCAAACCAGGGGAACCGCAAAGAGGGGGAAAAACGCGTTATCGTCAGTTTTCGCGCGGTCGGGGAGGGGCATATCTCATCTATAGTTTTCAGGAGTGGTATCCTTACACGGAACAATGAACTGATCTTCAAACCGGCCGGAAAGTTCGTTGATCTGCCCGAGGCCCTGAAGCGCCACATGTATGACAAAGAGCAGTTTCTGAAAAAACTGCACGAGATGCATGTCGAGAAGGGTACCCTCATCAATGCCGTTATGGACAGGATTGGAGACACCTTCACCTACCATGAATTGCAGAACAGTATAGCAGAGAGCACCCAATCTATAAAGATGAGTTACGCTAAAAAGATGGTGATAGATTCCATGAACTGGCTGGCCAGTTCGCATTATGAAATCACCTTCTCTCTGGATACCGACATATCGGAACGCGTCATCTTCCCAGTCTCCGCCCATGAAAGCAACGGCATCGAAGACGCGCGGTTCGTAAAATTTATAGACGATGACGGTAACGTCACCTACTTCGCGACATATACGGCGTACGACGGACATGCCATCCTGCCTAAATCGATAGAGACGAAAGACTTCTATCATTTCAAGATAAGACCGATCCATGGCGAACATGTCCAGAACAAGAATCTGGCCCTTTTCCCGAGAAGGATCAGTGGGCGGTACGCCATGATCTCCCGCTACGACGGGTTCAATAATTACCTGATGTTCTCGGATGATATCCATGTCTGGCACGATGCCCAGAAAATACAGGAACCCCAGTATCCCTGGGAATTCATTCAGCTGGGCAATTGCGGTTCGCCCCTTGAAACGAAGGAAGGGTGGCTGTTGATCACGCATGGGGTGGGCCCGATGAGGAGGTACAGCCTGGGTGCCGTCCTGCTCGACCTTGAGGATCCTTCTCGTATCATCGGCCAGTTGAAGGAACCTCTGCTGGTGGCCAATGAGGAAGAGAGGGAGGGCTACGTACCGAACGTCGTCTATTCCTGCGGTTCCCTCCTTCGTAACGGTGATCTGATCATACCGTACGGGATGTCCGATTCCGCCTCGGGCTTCGCCACGGTAAAGGTGGATGAGCTTCTGAACAAGTTGTTGAATGATTGAGGCTGTCGGTGTCTGTCTCTAAAAATTAGAGGCTTTAATGGGTTGCAGGCACCATCAGCAGGCTTTACCCACCATTTTACGGTAAATTTTAATATAATCATCAACCATTTTTTCCTGACTGAAATTCTTTTCGGCCCACCTCCGGCAGTATGTGCGGTCAATATGCCTTACGTCTTTCAAAACGGATACGGCTTCACCCACTGTGTCAACCAGAAATCCGGTCTTCTCCTGGACAATCAGCTCCGGCATGGAGCCCTTATTGAAGGCAACCACCGGCGTTCCGCAAAGCATCGATTCGGCCACGCTTAGTCCAAAGGGCTCAGCGAAGTTGATGGGATGGAGCAGAGCGTATGCATTCCCGAGCAGGGTATCTCTTTTTTTCGGGCCGGAGTTACCGACATAAACAATCTCATCATTTAAAAACGGTGCTACCTTTTCTTCATAATATCTCTGATCCTGGATAAGTCCGGAAATAATAAGCCTCATATTGAATTTTTTTGCAATCTGAATGGCTTCATGGGTTCCTTTATCGTGATGTATCCTTCCGAAATATAATAGATACCCGCCCACGGCCTCCCTCAGCGTAAAGTCAGCCACATTAATACCATTGTAAACAGTGGCGACATACTCCAGTTCAGGGCAGCGGTCCGAATTGCTTATTGATACAAAATGATTGTGATCATTGTACTCTTTGAAGACCGGGATAATTTGTGGTGAGGAAAACCCGTGGATGGTGGTCACCATTGGCGTGCTGATAAGACGCGAATAGGTCAGCGGTAAAAAATCATAGTTGTTGTGTATGATGTCAAATTGATCGGCACATTCCATCATGTGCGCAATATGCAGACACTCCCATACCTTGGGGTCAAGCGTTTTGTCTTCTTCATAGGACCGCTCGCATATGTATTCCAGTTTTGCCCTGGTCAGGGAATCGCCCGTTGCAAAAAGCGTTACGTCAAATCCGCGCCTGACGAGTCCCTCAGCAATATTCGACGCCACCTGTTCCCATGGACCATAATGCCGTGGAGGAGTTCTCCAGCAAACAGGGGCTAAAACCGCAATCTTCACCTCACACCGCCTCTCTGGGATTTTTCAGACAAAGGTCAATCAGGTCCGTTATATTGGCCGTACCGACACACATCACTGTATCAGCGCCGCCCCAGTAGACTTTAAGCGTGCCGTCCGGTTCCGGTACCGCCCCGCATGTAAAAACGACATTGGGTACATAACCGGTAATCTCATATTCTTCTTCCGGCTGCAGTATCCAGCCGTCACTGACCCCCCTGATTACAGAAGGATCGGTTAAATCATGCAGGGCAACTCCCAGGCGGTAGACACAACCTGCCATAGTCTGAAAGACACCGTGGTAGATATTAAGCCAGCCTTCATCGGTCTTGATGGGAGGCGCTCCAGGTCCTATTTTCATCTCATCCCAGTGATATTGAACCGGTTTTATAATCAACCGGGCGCCCCCCCAGTATTTCAGATCAGGAGAATAGGATATCCAGATGGACCAAGGAACTATCCCTGAATGAGGCCTGTCCAGACGGACATACAGGTTATCTATTTTTTCGGGGAAAATAACCAGATTGCGCGAATCTGCTTCCGTAATTAAAGAAATCCTTTCTATTTTTTTAAAGTCTCTTGTCCTAGCCAGCGCGATGCGCGCTCCATACTTGGAATATGCGCTGTAGGTGATTAGATATTCATCATTGATACAGGTGATACGAGGATCTTCGACACCATATTCTTCATATGCTTGAAATATCCCTTCTGTCGCCGGGGTCATAAATGGCTTTTCGGCAACCTTAAACCTGAACCCGTCATCACTTTCAGCCAGACCTAAAACACTGCGACCGCTGGTTAAATGGGACCGAAAGATCATTATGTATCTGTCTTTATACCTGGTTACTCCAGCATTATGGACTGTCGCCACCGGATAGGGCACATCGTCTCTGGTTAAAATTGGATTTTTTGCATATCTTTTAATAATCGGCATTTCCAAGCTCCTTACATTATTGTATACGGTGGGGTTTTCTCCGGCATAGTTCTTGTGAGAGCAGGACATGATCGAGTTTTTAATTCAGGGCATTACCTCCCGCCAGTGGGTCTCCTGCTCATGGGCCAGAAGGACTGTCAGGTGGGAGATGAGATACGCAAGGATACTCTCCGCACCCTGATTCCGATTTACACCGTGGCTTTCAAGGCCGTCACAACAGCCGCATGTCTCAAAATCATAGAGCGGGATCCGCAGATCATTTTCACCCAGAAACCACATAAAGGACGCAACCATCCTGTCAAGGTAGTGTTTATCCCCGGTCACGACAGAGGCCTGGTAGAACATCAGCACGATGGCCATCACATTAATGGGTTGCTGCGCATATTGTGCGCATTCTTCGCCCTGCTTGTACCAGCCGTCGGACCCCACCGGTGAGAGATATCCGTCTCTAAAAACGATTCCTTCCAGAAAGTCCGCCATCTCACGGGCGACAGCCAGGACCTTTTCATCACCGGTTATTTCATAGGCATGGAACAGGGCCAGGGGGACAATGCCGTTGTCATATGTCACCGTCGGTTCAAACCAGTGCCACTCCACATCGGCCTCGTCTTTGTACTGTGATACGATCCGCCGTACCATCTCCTTAAGGGTTTCATTCATCCCCTCATCGCTCGAATAACGATTAAGGTAATGACAGATGCCTATGATCGTGGCGGCAATACCCCTAATGGAACGCACGTCCTTAAAATGCTGATACGCCTTGGAGAACAGGTCATTGGCAAGTTGAAAGAAGGCGTCGTGGGGGGAGAAACGGATAAGGTATCCCAGCGCCCATATGGTTCGTCCCAAAGCATCTTCCGATCCGACCTCGTCCAGAAAGTTTCGATTGTAGCTTAAAAAATTCCTGAACAGGCCGTCATCGCGCTGCATATAATCGATATAACTGAGATACGTGGGCATAAGGCGCAGAGCAACCGGGTCTCTCTTCTGGCGACAGGCCATGGCAGCCATCAACAGCCCCCGGGCATTATCGTCCAGACAGTATCCCTCCTTCCGGTTCGGCACACTGTATTTCGCGTGCTGGATAATACCGGTATCGTCGGTGAACTGCCTGACGTGGGCCAGATCGAAGGGGGGAAGAACCAGCGGGTCGATGATAGCATCCTCTATGGCGCTCACCTCCGGATAAGATCGCACCACATCGCACATGAGGCTGGCATATTTCTCCCCGATAACGGGCCATGTCATCTGCCGCCCGTAGGTGTAAGCCTTGTGTCGCAATTCGAGCAAGGTGGAAGGGTTATCCAAGAGTTCGTTGAGGATACCAGCCAGCGCGTTTGAATCGTGAAAATCAAACAGCCTTCCCCTCCCGTCCGCCAGGAGCTCCTGCGCGTGCCAGTAGGGCGTAGAGATTACGGCTGCCCCCGCTCCGACCGCATATGCCAGGGTCCCGCTGGTAATCTGGGCCTCATTCAGATAGGGGGTGATATAAATATCGGTGGCGGAGAGATACTCAAACAGTTCCGCCGCGCTGACAAAACTGTTATAGAAATAGACGTGTTCTCTCAGATTGTTCTTTTCCACCAGGCGTCGCAGATAATTCCGGTACTCCTCGCCCGAGGTGCGCAACACGGCCGGGTGTGTTTTCCCCAACACAATGTACAGGATATCAGGATGTTTCTTGACAACCGCGGGCAGGGCCTGGATTGCCGTTTCGATCCCCTTGCTTCGGCTCAGAAGGCCAAAGGTAAAGATGGCCTTCTTGTCCTCCAGGTTAAATTTTCTTTTATACTGATCTCTCTGAACAAGATCGAGATCGGGGACCCCGTGTTTAATAAGCTCAATCTTATCTGGCCGGACATCATAGATTTCGGTCAGGAACTTGACCGCACGATGGCTCATCACCACCACTTTCTCGGCCTTATCACCAATCTCATGGATGATGGCTCTTTCGTTATAGGAAGGCTTCTCGAGGATCGTATGCAGAGTCGCAACAAGGGGAATCCTCAGCCTATGGATTAACGGAAGGATGTAAATGCCGCTGTCACCGCCGAAGATCCCGAATTCATGTTCCAGCACACAGGCATCGGCGTCACTGTAATTGATAAATTTGACCGCCTTGAGATAATCCCGCTGATGGTTCTGCCGGATGACATATCGCACCTTCTCGGGATACGGATAGCCCTGGTCCTGATCATTCATAGCGACAACGGTACACTCGACCCGATCGGTTTTTTCCATCGATTCGACCAAATCCCTCGTAAAGGTTGCAATCCCGCATTCCCGTGGGGGGTAATTCCCGATACACGCAATTTTAATCTTTTGCATTCTTATACTCCTTGAGTCGTTTCCCGGGGTCAGCTCCTTGACTTGGGGTGCACCCAAGTGGATTTGAGATGGCAGGGTTACCCTATATCTTGATACTCATTGAGCCGACCTGTATGCCAGGATCATGTATCTCTGTATCCTTGATTCCGAAGGACAGGTAGTATTACATAAGAACACGAATGCTACCCCCAAAGACCTTGCCAAGGCAATAAAGCCATTTTGTGATGATCTGGTTGTTACCGGCGAACGCATGTTCACATGGTACTGGGTAGCAGATTTCTGTGAAGATAACAACATTCCATTTGTCCTAGGGTATGTCCTCTACACGAAAGCCATTCATGGAGGCAAGGCAAAGAACGATAAAATCGATTCTTATAAAATATAGCTCATTGAAAAAAGGAAATTTTCTCACTTTACCATCAAGTTATCCGGTGCACGGTTTACATCAAGCAATGCTGACAATCTATTGCGCTGTCAAGGTTCTCAGAAGAGTAAGGGTGAAAATATGCCAACGAATAGAGGATAAAAAAACTATGCAGGCAACTTATGAGATTGGCATAGGAATATAAGGTGTGGATCATTAAAAAGGCTGCTCACAGGCTATTGCCATTTCTCCGAGTTGTTAATTTCAGTAATCTGATCGTTCAGCGTCCAGAAGTCATACAGATACCCCAGGCCAAAAATCCCGCCTGTCAGCAGATAGATAGCCCCTGTGAACCATTTGCCCATATACATTCGGTGCGCGCCTAAAAGACCCAGAAACGTCAGGAGAATCCATGCAACGGAGTAATCGATCCAACCCGCACGAAACCGGAGGTCCGCCTGCCGATCCAGTGAAGGAATCAGAAACAGATCCACCAGCCACCCGATACCGAGAAGCCCGAAGGTTAAGAAATAGATGGTTCCCGAAATCGGTTTGCCAAAGTAGAAGCGGTGGGAACCTGTAAATCCAAAGAGCCATAAAACGTAACCTATCGATTTAAGGTGCGTATCATTAGTGTAATTCACAGGCAGATATCCTCATTGAAATAATTTCGTGCTCATGTGGGAACTAACTTGATATTGGCGGCATTATGCAGTAGACAGGTCACAGTGTCAACGATTAAGCCGTAGTGGTGGAGAGCGTGAGTCTGTTTAATATGAACGTATTTTTCTGGTGGATTTCCAGACTCTTTATAGGAATTGCCTCCCTGGTTCTTTTCATCAGGGGTATTGAGGTCCTGATCGGCTCATACAGCCTGAACAACCCTGTCGAGTTTCTCATGTATTTCTTTTCATCGAGCATGCTCATCCTTTTGAGCGCGGTCGGCGTCATCTACAGTGCCGTCAAAATATTCAAAAAAGTAAAGGGGGAACTCTAATGATTTTCGGAAAGAGCCTTCGTCATACCCTCCTTGAATGCTTTGTCATCACCTGCCTTGCATCTTTTTTCTTATGTATTACTTTAGGGCCATGTTCCGCGTATGATCTGAAGGATAAGGTGAAGGAATTCACACTCAAGAATGGACTCAAGGTGCTGATAGTCGAGAGACATGCGAGTCCGACAGCCTCTCTCTATATAAGCCACGAGACAGGCGCGGTAGACGAAGGGGATTGCCACACGGGTACCGCGCACATCCTGGAACATATGATGTTCAAGGGTACCGAGACTATCGGAACAAAGAATTTTGAAGAGGAAAAGTGTATCCTCCGGAAAATTCATGACGTGGGCAACACCCTTGATACTGAACTGATGAAAGGAGAAAGCGCTGATGTGCAGAAAACAGAAAATCTGCGCAGGCAACTTGATACCCTTCAGAAAGAGGCTGGAAAATGGAGCATCCCGAGTGAGATAGACCGCCTCTACACGGAGAAAGGAGGCGGGGACCTTAATGCCTTTACAGGACAGGACCTGACCAGCTATCACGTAAGTCTTCCCTCTAACAGAATAGAACTGTGGGCAAGGATAGAATCAGACAGAATGGCTAACCCTGTTTTTCGCGAGTTTTATTCGGAACGCGACGTAGTTATGCAGGAACGCAAACAGACGGTGGAGTCGAATCCGGAGAGAAAGCTTATAGAACAGTTTTTAGCCGCGGCCTTCATGGTTCACCCATACAGAAGACCGGTGCTCGGGTGGACGCCCGATATGCGTTTCTTGAACATCGATTATACAAAAGATTTTTTTAGAACTTATTATGCCCCCAATAATACAATTATAACCATCGTGGGAGATGTATCACCGGAGGGGGTAATGAAAATCGTAAAACACTATTTCGGAAGGATACCCTCCCAGAAAATCCCCATAAAACGCGTCACAGAGGAACCAGTACAGAATGGTGAGAGACGGGTGAAACTGGTATCCGATGCCTCTCCCAGGCTCATCACCGGATATCACAAGCCTACCCTTCCCTCTTTTGACGACTGCGTCTTTGACATTATCGACACAATCCTCTCAGGAGGAAGGACGTCCAGACTCTACAATGCACTTGTTGAAAAGGGTATCGCTGTGGACGTAAATACAACAAACGGATTTCCGGGCGCCAGATACCCCAATCTCTTTGTTATATTTGCCCAGCCCGTCTCGCCGCACACCTGTGGAGAACTGGAAGAGATAATTTATGCGGAACTGGATATACTGAAAAAAGAGCCGGTCAAACCTGAAGAACTTGAAAAAGCCAAGAATCAGTTAAAGGCGGACATTTTGAGGAATATTTCTACGAATTCCGGCCTCGCCGGCATGCTTTCCTATTATGAAGCCGTGGCGGGAGACTGGCAATATATTACGAAATTTCCTGATCTTCTGGAAAGGGTTACACCGGAAGATATCATGGCGGTTGCGGAGAAATACCTTAAGCCCGGGAACAGAACTGTTGCCGAACTGGTGACGAAAGAAAATTAAGGGGACATAAACTTAATTAATTGTTGATAATTACTAACAAAATTTTCAGGAGGCTATACAAAAAACCATGGAGACACAAAGGCAGAAAATAATTAAGTATTGTGTCCCCTTAATTCTCTACGCGGCAGTCTTTATTGTGCTTCTGTCCTCATGCGCGTGGCACAGCACACCGGTAACCAATCCGGATGATATTGTGTATGCTCCGCTTCGTTTCGAACCCCCGAAAGCACAGAGGGTAAAACTTGAAAATGGCATCATACTCTATATGCTGGAGGATCACGAGATCCCCCTTGTGAACATATCCGCCGTTATAAGAATGGGCTCCTTCTACGATCCACCGAGGAAAGAGGGATTGGCTGATATCACTGGTACCGTGATGCGCACGGGAGGAACAAAATCCATGACGGGCAACCGGATAGATGAGGAGCTGGATTTCATCGCCGGGAAGATCACTGTATCGGTGGGAACGGATTCCTGCACCCTGTCCATGTCCGTCCTTGAAAAAGATATGGACAAGGGGCTGCAAATATTTTCCGATATCCTCATAAACCCTGTTTTCTCTGAGGGAAAGCTGGAGACTGCAAAAATCCTTGAGACAGAGGCAATCGAAAGAATATCCGACAATCCGCAGAAGATTGCGTTCAGGGAATTTCGCCGATTGATGTACCATGGTGACCTGAGAGGAAGGCTCTCCTCCGTCGAATCTATAGGAAAAATAGAGAGGGACGATCTTCTGAACTTTTACAAACGTTTCTTTCGACCAGGCAACGTGATGATAGCCCTGTCGGGCGACATAGAAACAGCCGATGCGGTAAAAAAGATAAAAAACAGTCTGGGAGCATGGAATATCCCCGGAGATCCGGAAAAGCCCCCTCCCCCTCCGGTTCGTGTGGGAGCCTCTTTGAATTACATTCATAAAGACACTCCGCAGTCTGTTATTATTATAGGACAATCGGCGCCCGGTAAAGAAAGTTCCGACTATTACGCCTTTGAAGTTCTTGATTTTATCACAGGGAGCGGCGGGTTTCGTTCACGCATATTTGCCGAAGTGAGAAACAGGCTGGGGCTCGCTTACAGTGCCGGAAGCTTCTATTCTCCCCGTACAGAATATGGCGTTTTCGGCGCCTACGCCATGGCAAAGGGCTCTTCCACTGTTGACGCTCTGTCCGCAATGACAAAAATCCTGGACAACATGAGAGATAGAGGTGTGGAGTCCGGCGAAGAGCTTGCCTGGGCAAAGGAATCCATTATAAATAATTTCATCTTTTCTTTTTCCGAACCAAGCCAGATAGTTATGGGTCAGATGATGCTGGAGTTCAACGGACTCCCGGATAATTTCCTGACAAACTACAAGGATAATATTGAAATGGTAAAATCGAGTGATTTGAGATATGTTGCAGCGCATTATCTCTCCGGGGAAAGCAGAATCGTACTTGTCCTCGGCAATAAAGAAAAATTTAGCAAGCCGCTCTCCTCGTTCGGAGATTTTCACAGGGAGATAAGCGGGACGGAAAACCAGGAGAATTAAGTTATGACGAATGGGGATATTATCAAAAAGATCGAAGAAAGAATAGATTCATACGAAAATGACATGGTAGCCCTGCAGATTGCCCTTACAGCCATACCGGCGCTGGCGCCGGAAAATGGCGGAGATGGCGAATACGAAAAAGCCGGCTATCTTGAGGAATATCTCAGCGATATGAAATTTGACAGCATCAGCAGGTTTGACGCGCCGGATAAGAGGGTCTGTTCCAACTTCCGTCCCAATATCATTGTGAACATCCCCGGAAAGAATCCTGAAAGAACAGTCTGGATTCTCACTCATATGGACGTAGTTCCGCCGGGAGAATTGAAACTGTGGAACAGTGACCCTTACAAGGGACATGTAAAGGATGGCAGGATATATGGCAGGGGGATGGAGGACAACCAGCAGGATCTTGTTGCATCCATTTTTGCGGCGAAGGCTTTTAGTGATGAAGGCATAAAACCCGGGGTTTCCATAGGGCTCGCATTCGTTGCCGATGAAGAGACATCGAGCATGAAAGGGCTTGGGTATATCCTCGGCATAGAGGAGAAAATCTTCAGAAAGGACGATATCATCGTTGTCCCCGATTTTGGGAATGAAAATGGAACCATGATAGAGATAGCGGAGAAGAGCCTGCTATGGCTGAACTTCCGGACAATCGGCAGGCAGTGCCACGCGAGCGAACCCTCACTGGGGAGAAACGCCTTTGTTGCCGCGTCACACCTTGTCGCGAAACTTGGGGATCTGTACCACATATTTGACGCTATTGACCCGCTCTACTATCCCCCGACAAGCACCTTCGAACCGACAAGCAAGGCTGCCAATGTTCCCAACATAAACACCATACCTGGAGAAGATGTCTTCCATATGGATTGTCGCATCCTGCCTCAGTACGATCTTGATGAAGTTATGTCAAAAGTACGTGTCATGGCTGACGAAGTAGAGAAGACATTCGATGTTTCCATAGAGATTGTAACCGTCCAGAGAGTACAGGCCCCTCCGCCCACGGGCAGTGACGCGCCGGTTGTAAGTGCCCTCAAAAAAGCGATAAAAGAGGTATATGGCGTGGATGCATCTCCTGCAGGAATCGGGGGAGGTACAGTGGCGGCCCACCTGAGGGAAGAAGGATACCCAGTCGCGGTATGGAGCAGACTGGACAGAATGGCTCATCAGCCGAACGAAAGTTGCGCTATATCGAACATGATGGGAAACGCGAAGGTATTCGCCCGCCTGTTTCTGGGTGAATACTGATTATTGAGTTCAGGTCGCTCGAAAAACTGCCCCTGCTAACCTGCCGAATTCCTCCACAGTCAGCGTTTCTCCCCTCCTCCTGCCATCTATCCCAGCCTCGACGAGCAGGGTGGAAACGTCCATGCCCCCTGAACACACGGCATCCATGCCCTTCAGGTTGTTGGCAAGTGTCTTTCTTCTCTTTGAGAAGGCCGCCTTCACTGTCTTGAGGAATATATCATGATCCTCAAGCGGATACAGGGGCTCTTCGCGCATATCCATCTTCAGGACGGCGGAATCTACCTTCGGTTTAGGGTGAAAGCATGATGAGGGAACCGTCATAATTGTTGAGGGTGCTGCGTACATGGAAATGATTATTGAAAGTATTCCATATTCCTTCGTTCCCGGCGCTGCTGTTATCCTGTCTGCGACCTCTTTCTGAAACATCAGCGTTGCCGAGGATATATGATCTCTGAATTCGATCAGGCGGAAGAGTATCTGTGACGATATGTTGTATGGGATGTTGCCTACAACCTTTATCCTTCCATTGCCGCCCAGTGGTGAGGAAAAATCGTAACGGAGAACATCAGTGTGAATTATTTCGATGTTGGATAGATCTTTCAGCTCTTCGTTCAGAACATTCACAAGCTTCGGGTCTATCTCAAGGGCAACGACTTTTTTTGCTCTCTCTGCGATCATCGAGGTCATGGTGCCCAGTCCCGCCCCGATCTCGACCACGATATCATCCCCGCAGATTTCTGAGGCATCCACTATCCGGGAAGTTATATTGTTATCCACAAGGAACGATTGCCCTAGGCGCTTTACAGGGCGTATGCGGTGTATTTTGAGGATTTTCAGGGGGGATTCCATTTTTTCATCCGGCTCCGGGAAAGATTGATTAGACAGGATAAACGTTTTTACTCTCGTCAAAAACCTGTTCCGGTCAGTCAAGTGGCCATCTGGAGACAGCGTTGAGATCGAAGCTGTCTCTCTTGCCGCCGCGGAGGAGATTATCGCCAACAACCGCTATCATTGCCGCATTGTCGGTACAGAGGATGGGTGGAGGAAAAAATATCTCAATCCCCATCCTTTCGCCCTTCTCGAAAAACCTCCCTCGCAGCCGGCTGTTTGAGGCCACACCGCCGCACACGACCACTCTCGACACTGATGCGTCTTCAGCGGCTTTAATCGTCTTCCCGACGAGGACATCCACGATGGCTTCCTGATAACTTGCGGCGATATCCGGCACTTCGTCCGCGGATATGGGCTCTTTTCTGCCCTTTATGTGGTTCAGAAGCGCCGTCTTCAGGCCGCTGAAACTGAAATCGACGCTTCCCTTCATCGCGCGTGGAAAAGCGACGGCAGCGGGGTTTCCCTCTTTCGCCAGCCTGTCTATGACCACTCCCCCGGGATATCCAAGACCCAGCATCCTGGCGGCCTTGTCAAACGCCTCTCCGGCCGCGTCATCCCTTGTCTGTCCGAGTATCTGAAAATCACCAAATCCCCTGACGAGATATATATGCGTGTGTCCCCCCGAAACCACCAGGGCGGTGAAGGGAAAGTCGGGCCTCCTGTCCGCGAGAAATATGGCGGCAATATGCCCCTCTATGTGGTTCACTCCCGCAAAAGGTATGTCAGCGGCCAATGCCATTGCCTTAGCGGCGGAAAGACCAACAAGGAGGGAACCCACCAGCCCGGGGCCTCTCGTCACGGCTATTCCTTCTATATCACTCATCGACACACCGGCATCATCCAGGGCCTGCCGAGTCACCGGTATGATTGCCTCCATATGTTTTCTGGATGCTATTTCGGGAACAATGCCCCCATATTTACCATGGATTTCTATCTGCGATGCTATGATGTTGGACAGCATTGCTGTGCCGTCTGAAACCACTGCCGCCGCGGTTTCATCGCATGAGGATTCTATCCCTAATACGAGCATTCTGCCTCCGTGAAAACGTGTTTCTGATTTAATATGGCCATGTATTGCTTTTGAACTTGAAACTTGGTATCGAAGGGATATATAGGAAAGCCGATCATTTGTAAATACAAAACAGGGGCTTTGAGGATGGAGAAAGAATACGATTTTCTGGTGTTGGGCAGCGGTATAGCGGGACTATCCTTCGCCATAAAGGCGGCGGAACTGGGAACCGTCGCGGTCGTTACAAAGAAAAACAAGGTTGAATCGAATACGAACTATGCACAGGGAGGTATCGCCGCCGTTACCGATAATGATGACAGCTTCGAATCTCACATAAATGATACATTGAAAAGCGGTGCAGGACTGTGCAAGGAAGACGTGGTGAGATTTGTCGTAACGGAAGGACCCGAAAGGATAAAGGAACTTATCGAATGGGGCGTGAACTTCACGAAGGAGGGAGACAACACGTCAGGCGCCTATGACCTCGGGAGAGAGGGAGGGCACAGCCGCAGGAGGGTACTTCACGCTGAGGACCTCACCGGCAGAGAGATAGAACGAGCGCTTATTGAAAAGGCCGCCTTACAGAAGAACATTACAATCTATGAAAATTTCTTTTCAATAGACCTCATCTGCAGGTCAAAACTTACCGGCTATAGAGAGGAAGAAGACCGGTGTCTCGGGGCATATGTCTTTGACGTGGACAAAAACATCGTTCATACCTTCAGAGCGAAATTTGTCATGCTCGCCACAGGGGGATCGGGAAAGGTTTACCTGATTACCACCAATCCCGATATTGCCACGGGTGATGGGGTTGCAATGGCCTACAGGGCCGGTGCCAAGATCGCCAATATGGGATTCATTCAATTTCATCCCACCTGCCTGTATCACCCCGACGCTAAATCCTTTCTCATAAGCGAGGCTGTGAGGGGCGAGGGAGCTGTACTGAAGCTCAAGAATGGCTCCACATTCATGGAGAAATACCACCCTATGAAGTCACTGGCCCCCAGAGATGTCGTAGCCAAGGCAATAGATACCGAACTGAAAAAATCAGGGGATGAATACGTCATTCTGGATATTACACATATGAGCAAAGAATTCCTCGTGAAAAGGTTTCCTTATATCTACAATAGATGTCTTGAGTTCGGCATCAATATGGCCGTCGATCCCATACCGGTAGTTCCCGCGGCCCACTACCAGTGTGGCGGAGTGCTGGTAAACTCCTTCGGCGAAACCAGTATCAACGGACTTTTCGCGTGCGGCGAGGTGGCATGTACCGGCCTTCATGGCGCCAACCGTCTAGCAAGTAACTCACTCCTGGAGGCCCTCGTGTTCGCACACAGAGCGTTCAAGAAAGTCAAAGAGCTTCTGCCAGTGGTGGGGAAAGAGTCCCTTCTAATCCCTCCGTGGGATCCGAAGGGTGCGACCGAAAGTGACGAATCAATCATGGTCTCGCATAACTGGGAGGAGATCAGAATGTGCATGTGGAACTACGTGGGCATCGTACGGTCTGACAAGAGACTGGAACGAGCGAAGAGGCGGATTGATATGATAATAAGAGAGATAGAGGAATACTACCATAATTTCACCATAACAACCAATCTGCTCGAACTGCGCAACATAGCCACCGTGGCCGGGGTCATTATCGAGTGCTCGCGCCTAAGGAAAGAAAGCCGGGGTCTTCACTACAATCTTGATTATCCTGAAAGGGACGATGTCAACTGGATAAAGGATACGGTGGTAAAAAAGGACTAGGGGAATGGAGGACCGAATAATGAGTGAAAAACACCCCAAAAAGACTCCTCTACATGACTGGCATCTGGAACATGGCGCCAATATGGCCGTATTCGGCGGGTACGAGATGCCCCTCTGGTATCCTTCAGGGGCGAAGCGGGAACACCTTGCGGTCCTCACGGGCGCCGGAATGTTCGATACAAGTCACATGGCAGTTATTATGGTTGAGGGTCCCGGCGCGTTAACCCTTCTCCAGGCCTGTTTTACCAAGAACCTGGAGACGTGTATAGGAAAGGACAAAACCCCTCTTGTCCCGGGAAGATGCGCCTACGGCGTCTTTTTAGACGATCTGGGGCATGTCATGGACGACGCTATCGTCTCGCAGGTGGCACCGGATATATACATGATTGTCGTGAACGCCGGAATGGGCGGACAGATCGCCCGTCACCTGAAAGATCATTCAGGTATGTCAGATGTCGCGATCTACGATCTTACCGACGGGATCGGAAAGATGGATATACAGGGACCCATGTCCGCCAGGATATTGGCGGAGATACTCAGAGAACCGGAAGCGGTGTTTGATCGGATGGTCTGTTTCAGCTTCAAGGGATTTTTTGATGACGATTCCCCTCTTGCGGATGCCGTGCGTTTTTCCGACGGCACCCCTGTCATGCTTTCACGCACCGGCTACACCGGTGAGTTCGGCTTTGAGATATTCTTGAATCCCGATAATGTCGAGCGCGTATGGAAAATAGCGCTGAAGGCGGGAAAGGATTTCGGTCTTGAGGTATGTGGTCTCGCCGCACGCGATTCTTTGAGAACAGGAGCGGTGCTTCCCTTGTCCCACCAGGATATCGGCCCCTGGCCATTCATCAACAATCCCTGGAGCTTCGCCCTTCCCTTTAATGACAACCGAACGGATTTCACCAAAAGATTTATGGGTGAAGACGCCCTCAAGAATATTAAAAAGATGGAATATACCTACCCCTTCTTAGGCTTTGACCTGCGAAAGGTTTCCCTCGGAGATTCGACGGTTGTAACAGACTCCGATGGCGCCGAAATCGGTGTTGTTCTGACCTGTGTAACCGACATGGCCATCGGCCGCGTTGGTGAAATAATATACAGTGTAGCCAGCCCGGATAAACCGGAAGGATTCAATCCGAAGGGACTTTCCTGCGGGTTTGTCAAGGTAACAAGAAAACTGTCCTGTGGAGACACCGTGGAACTGAAGGATGGCAGACGAACCATAAAGGTTGTAATCGTGGATGATATCCGCCCTGATCGCACCGCGCGCAAGGCAATCAAGAATATGCTGTAAGATTTTGACGGGATAACAGGAATATCCTATCTAATATTTAAAAGGAGAGAACACATGAAAGAGCTCGAGGAATTATTTTTGCCGGATGATGTGCAATACACGGAGACGCATGAATGGGTCAGGGGTGACGGCGGCAGCGTGACGGTAGGGATCAATGATTACGCACAGGATCAACTGGGCGATATCGTGTTCGTGGAGCTTCCCGAAGTCGGCGACATCTTTGAAAAGGGAGAGGAATTCGGCACGCTGGAATCGGTAAAGGCCGTCTCGGAGATATGTATGCCGGTGTCGGGAGAGATCACAGCGATAAACGAATCACTTGAGGAAGCGCCGGAACTTGTAAACCAGGAACCTTATAATGACGGCTGGATAATAAAGGTAAAGCCGGACGACCCGGACGAGATAAAAACCCTTATGCACAGCGAGGAATATGTTGAAATGTTAAAAGGAGAGGAATAGATGCGCTATCTGCCTCACACCGAAGAGGACATCAGCTCAATGCTGCACGCGGTGGGTGCGGAGGACATGGATGATTTGTTTTCAATGATCCCCGGTAACTGCAAAATGGAGGGGGATCTGAACCTGCCGGAGGCGCTGACGGAGTGGGAACTCAACACCCTCATGCACGGCCTTTCGAAAAAGATAGCGGTTTCACCTGAGTACAAGATATTTATGGGCGCGGGGAGCTACAATCACTATATTCCCGAATCGGTATCCTATCTCCTCGGCAGGTCCGAGTTCTCAACGGCCTATACACCTTATCAGCCTGAAATAAGTCAGGGGACCCTCCAGGCAATATATGAGTATCAGACACTGGTTACCCGCCTGCTCGGCATGGAGGTGGCAAACGCATCGATGTATGACGGCGCGTCCGCGCTGGCTGAAGCCATCCTGATGGCCGCACGCGTAGCAAAGCGGAAAAAGGTTGCCCTCTCAGGGGTGATCCACCCATATTACCGCGATGTGGTCCGGACATATCTGGAACCGGGTGATTATGAAATCGTGGAGCTGCCCAGCCTCGGAAACGGACGGACGGATATCTCAGGCGTGGCCGGTATGGATGACCTCGCGGCAGTAGTTATACAGTCTCCCAATTTTTTCGGGTGCATCGAAGATCTCCGGTTAACAGGAGAGATCGCCCATAAGTCGGGTTCGTTTTTTGTTCTTTCCTTCACAGAACCTCTGGCCTATGGTCTCTTCAAAAACCCCGGCTGCCAGGGGGCGGACATCGTCTGCGGAGAAGGGCAGAGCCTCGGCATACCTCAGTCTTTCGGGGGGCCGGGACTTGGAATGTTCGCCTGCCGTATGAAGCATGTGCGCGATATGCCGGGCCGCCTTGTGGGAAAGACCACCGACATGGATGGCAGGCCCGGTTTCGTCCTGACGCTGGCCACGAGGGAACAGCATATCCGCCGGGAAAAGGCAAAATCCAACATCTGCACAAACAATAGCCTGTGCGCTCTGGCATCCTCCATGTATATGGCCTCCGTCGGGGGCACCGGCATCCGCGAGCTGGCCTGCCTCAACTATGACAAGGCCGAATATCTCAAACGAGGATTGAGGGAAGCTGGATTTAGAATCTCCTTCGACAGCCCGACCTTCAACGAGTTCGTAGTCGAATTCGGAGAAGATTTCAATGATACTTATAAGAAATTACTCGAACAGGGGATAGTGGCGGGAATTCCGATCGCTACCTGGTATCCCGAACTTTCCGGTCACTATCTGTTATGCGCGACAGAGACCATGGACAGGGAAGATATGGATGCCCTGATAAAGGAGGTACGATCATGAAAGAGCTGCAAGGGGCCTCTGGCTTAATACTCAACGAACCCCTGCTGTGGGAAAAAGGGAAAAAGGGAAGGTGCGGATTCTCCATGCCCAGGAGGGATGTTGTCCCCTCCCCTGTTGATGAAGGACTCGCGGGCGACGGACCCGACTTTCCTGATCTCTCCGAGGTGGACGTTGTGCGGCATTATACAAGGCTGTCACAGTGGAACTTCGGCGTTGACGCTGGGATGTATCCCCTCGGCTCGTGTACCATGAAGTATAATCCCAAGGTCAACGAACGGGAGGCCTCGCTCCCCGGATTTGCCGGAGCGCATCCCCTGCTGCCCCCTGAACTGTCGCAGGGTGCCCTTGAACTTATGTACCGGCTTGAACAGTACCTTGCCGGGATAACAGGAATGGATGCCGTAACGCTTCAACCCTCCGCGGGGGCGCATGGAGAGCTGACCGGGATGCTTCTCATACGCGCGTATCATAAGAGCAGGGGATCACACCGTTCAAAGATTATCGTGCCCGACACCGCGCACGGTACCAATCCCGCGAGCGCCGCCCTCTGCGATTTTCATCCTGTGGCGGTAAAATCGGGTGAAGATGGAATCATACCGGCAGAAGCCATCGCTGCCATCATGGATGAAGACACGGCGGGTATCATGATAACCAATCCGAACACGCTGGGACTCTTTGAAGACAATATCCGCGAAATAGCGGAGATTGTCCATTCAAAAGGAGGTCTGGTTTATGGTGACGGCGCGAATATGAACGCCGTCATGGGCATTGTGCAGATGGGAAAGATCGGGTTCGACGTGATGCATTTGAACCTTCACAAGACATTCTCTACCCCCCATGGAGGTGGAGGGCCCGGTTCAGGACCGGTTTGTGTAAAAAACACCCTGAAACCGTTTCTCCCAGTTCCTCGAATCATAAAAGAGGGAGACAGATATACGCTGTCCGGAGATTTTCCGGAAACCATTGGAAAACTACAGGCATTTTACGGAAACTTCGGGGTCATGATCAAGGCCTGCAGTTACATAATGAGCATGGGAAGCGAAGGTCTGAAAAGGGCAAGCCAACTTGCCGTCCTCAACGCCAACTACATAAAGGAGAACCTTAAGGATTCGCTCTATCTTCCCTATGACAGGCCATGTATGCACGAATGCGTTTTCTCCGACAAGTTCCAGGAAGGCGAAAAGATCACCACGCTGGACATGGCCAAGCGTCTTATGGATTATGGCTTCCACCCACCGACAATCTATTTCCCGCTCGTGGTGCATGGCGCCATGATGATTGAACCCACCGAAACGGAATCAAAAGAGGATATAGACTGCTTCATAGCGGCGCTCAAGGCCATCGTGGCCGAGGCCGGGAAAGACCCAGATCTTCTCAAAATGGCACCCACCCGCCCAAAGCTGCGCAGGCTGGACGAAACCGCGGCGGCAAGAAAGCCCTGTCTCGCGGGATAACACCATGGATCACACATGACATTAATTAAGGGGACACAACACTTAATTCAAAAGCCCCCCTGGCTCAAGAAGAGACTCCCGAAAGGATCAGAGTGTCAGGCGGTCAGAAAGCTCCTCAGGAAAAACAGCCTGCACACCGTCTGTGAGGAGGCCCTATGTCCCAACATCTGGGAATGTTTCTCCCGAGGCACGGCAACCTTTCTCATCATGGGGTCTCTGTGCACACGAGGCTGTCGTTTCTGCGCAATGTCCCGTGGAAAACCGGCCCCGCCCGACCCGGAAGAACCCGCCAGGGTTGCCGATGCGGCACGACAGCTGGGACTCGACTATGTCGTTGTTACATCCGTCACGAGGGATGATCTCCCCGATGGAGGGGCCTCGTTCTTTTCCGACACAATCACAAAAATCCGCGAAGATGTTCCGGGCGCACGCGTGGAGGTGCTGATACCTGATTTTCAGGGAGACACAGAGGCGATAGCTTCCGTCGTCAGCGCACGTCCCGATGTGCTTAACCATAATATTGAAACAGTGCCACGTCTCTACCCCGCGGCAAGACCCGACTCGTCATACAGGCGCTCACTCGCACTTCTGGAACGTGTAAGGAAGGATGCCCCTGAGATACCGGTAAAATCGGGAATTATGCTGGGGCTCGGAGAGACTTCAAAGGAGATCAGACAGACACTGTGCGACCTTGCGGATTCCGGATGCGATATCCTGACAATGGGACAGTACCTCCAGCCCTCGAAAAAAAACCTGCCAGTAGAACGCTTTGTGCACCCGGATGAATTTGATGAATGGCGTGTGGCCGCTCTTGAAATGGGCTTTTCCGGTGTTGTCAGTGGACCTCTCGTGAGAAGTTCATACCACGCCGGGGAACTCTACAAAACAGTGATATAGAATAACGACAGATGTACATACTCGAGGGTCACCCATTCAAGGTGAGAAGGATACTATGCCAAAGGGAAAAACAGTTGCCAGGGCATTGCTGTTAGCGGGTTTATTTCTTCTAATAATACCTTTATTCTTTTATGAATATTTCCCGTCAGCGCCTCTTATTGCAAGATGGCAATTATGTATGACAGGGGAAGACGGTGGACGTATCAGTATCTTCTGTACCGATTTTGTAATAGTCGGATTCCTAATGATTGTAGGGAACATGTGGCTAAGAAAAAGATTAAAGAAAAGAAGGTGATCTCTGAAAAATTGATCGAGACCAAATTATTTTAAAGGGAAAATACATATACCCTGATAGCTCAACAGCAATGAGCTCGCAGTCTATCTAAAACACTAACAGCGATTGGAGCTTATGTATATGGAATGCAAGAAGGAAAAAAATCTGGAACGGTGCAACTGCACTTATGAACCATGCAGCCGCAAGGGAATATGTTGTGACTGTATACGCTTTCACCTGAAAATGCGTGAACTTCCGGCCTGTTGCTTTGACAAGGAAGCGGAACGCACCTACGACCGGTCTTTTGAACACTTCTCTCGTCTGGTTATGGAAAACAGGCTGTGAGGGTATAACTATCCCCAAGAACTGGACAGTGCAATAAGGTGCATGATAGCCTGCAAAAACATTGAGGAGGCAAGGCGAAATGCACAATCTGCGGAAGCGACATGATGCAGCATTCAAAGCAAAAGTGGCACTGGAAACTGCGAAAGGAGAGAAAACCATAGCCCAGCTATCCAGTAAATTTGGAGTTCATACCAATCAGATCCGACAGTGGAGAAAGCAGCTTCTTGAAGAACTCCCGCGACTATTTTCAGATCGTCGGAGAAAACAAGAGAAAGATAATGGGGAACTCCGATCGGAACTATACCAGCAAATTGGCCGGCTCAAGGTAGAACTTGACTGGCTTAAAAAAAATCACAGATACTCCGTTGAAGAGAAAAGAATGTTGATAGAGACTGAAAATTCCATGATCCCCTTTGTGGAACGACTCTGGAGAACAGTGAAATACGAAGAAGTCTATCTCCATGATTACCGGACTGTTTCAGAAGAACGTTCACTTCTGTCCATCTATTTTAACTTCTACAGCACGGAGAGGCTCCACGAAACTCTTGGATATCTTCCTCCCTATGAAGTATATTATGACAAAGAACTATTAATACCTGTAACAAGACAGGCTTTTTACTCTATGCACCTTAAACAGCCCTGTTTTTTGTCTTGACTGTGGGGATAGGCTTAGCTATGAAGGAAAAACGAAAAGCATATGAATAGGACCGCTCAGTTCAAGACCTTGAAGACCTTTAGCGTGAGGCATAGAAATAGAAGTTAATAATGCCTTTCACAACACGATCTCGAAGACAAATAAAGCCAATACGCTGGACCCATCGGTCTCAAATTTGATACCCCCTGTTTGCCTCAAAAAAATGAAGGAGGAAGTGCCAAAGTGTTACATATCAGCACCTGTCTCAATACTACCGATCACCTGTGCACTGCCTTTCTCTTTTCCTTATTCTTATTCCTTTTCGTTGTTCCCCCTGCGGTAGCTGCGGACAGGGCTGGCGATGAATTCCTGACCGGTTATATTGCTTCCATCCTTGAGAGTAACCTGGGCTGGGAGAAAGACAGCTATGTTCTGAAGATTGTAAACGGGGTTGCCACAATTACCTTGTTTAAAGATGATCCGATGCGACAGGAGGCGGCCGACAAGCAACTACACACCATCGATGGACTTCAGGGGATTGCGATTGTGGTGAAGCCTACAGATACCGGTAAGCCGGAAGCGGTAAGCAGGGTTATGGGGATAACCGGCAAAGGGGAAGCCTTTCCAACGGGGGACCTTTTCCAGCCACTCATTGCCGACCCGAAGCAGCCGCTGTTCTTTGTCAGCCTCCTCGGTTTCAGATCATCTGATACGCAATACACCATGGCATCAGTCGGCTTTGGAGAAACATTCGGCATGTACAGATTCTTAGGTAGTAGCAAGGGGGAAGGTCTGCAACTAAGCGTGGAAGGCGCCTTGTTCGCCCAGTTCAACATGGACACCCCTTCTAATGATCTCATCAATGCGGATTACACCATCGGCATTCCTGTCACCTATCGCTACGGCGACAATTCGCTCCGGTTCCGTATTTATCACCAGAGCTCGCACCTGGGGGATGAACTACTCCTGAGTGTTAATCCTCCTGAACGGGTCAACCTCAGCTACGAAGCCATTGAGTTTATCTATTCCAGCGAATGGCATGAATGGAGAGGATACGGCGGCGGCGAGTACCTGATCCACAAGGAACCGGGTGACCTAAAACCGATGAGCGCCCACTGGGGGATCGAGTATCGTGGTAGCGAGACGCTTGTGTGGGACGGCAGGCCGATTGGCGGTATGGATATGAAGAGCTTCGAGGAGCATGACTGGGCCATTGATGTCAGCGTCAAGGCTGGCTTGGAGTTAGGTCATTCCGAACCAGGGCAGCGGTGCCTGCGCCTCATGGCCGAGTGGTTCAATGGGTTTGATCCGCACGGCCAGTTTTACAAAAATAAGGTTGAATACTATGGCATAGGAATGTCTCTGGGTTTCTAATAGGGTTTACCAAGGAGAGTTTGGATAAACAATGATATCAATTCTGTCCAACTGAACTGAATTTGTTATCAAACAATCAAGTTTGGCACAAACTGATAAATGAGAAGGAGGAATAAGAAAGAAAATGGAATTGACTACTTTAAAGATTTTTATTAAAATTAACAAAAACGGGAGATATAAGGTCTGAGAGCAATCGATGAGGGGTGATATTATGAAAAGAACACCCAAAGCAAACCTCCAAACAAAGCAGGAACTTCTCCTTGAGGGGGAAAAGCTTCGGGCGTGGCTTGATGCCTCAGAGCGGCGCTTACAGGAGACCAACGACATATTACAAGCTCAAATCGCCGAGCGCAAGCGAGCAGAGGAAGCCTTTGAGAAAGTTCAGGGATACACTAAAGACATCGTGGAGACAATACGTGAACCGCTTATCGTGCTTGCCCACGACCTGAAAATCATTTCGGCAAATCGCTCCTTCTATGAAACCTTCCAGGTGGTGCCTGAAGAGACTGAGGGAACATTCATCTTTAACATAGGCGACGGCCAGTGGGATATTCCTGCATTGCGGGAGTTGTTTGAAGAAATTATCCCCCAAAATACCCACTTTGATAATTTCGAGGTCGAGCACGCATTCCCACGCATTGGGCGGAAAAGGATGCTTCTCAACGCTCGTCGGATCTATCGGGAGAATAACGGCACTGAGAGGATACTTCTCGCTTTTGAGGACATCACCACCCAAAAACAGACAGGTCATGGCCGTAGAATTTGTCAGTAACGTCTATCTGGTCAATCATCATAAAGTGATTCAGTGCAACATCCGCGATATCACCGAACGGAAACTTATAGGAGCGGCTTTACAAAAATCCCACGACGAACTGGAACAACGCGTTGAGGAACGGACGCTCGAACTTCTGACGGCTATTTCCGAGCTTCAAACAATGAAAGACCGGCTGGAGACCGAGAATATTTACTTCCGTAAGGAGATCAAGAGGCGGGGCCACTCCAGCAATATAATAGGGCAAAGTGACGGGATCAAATATGTTCTCTATCGAGCGGAACAAGTTGCTCCCTCGGACACGACGGTACTCATCCTTGGCGAGACCGGCACGGGGAAGGAGTTGATCGCTTTTGCCATCCATGACATGAGTCCCCGCAAGGAGCGGCCGCTTATCACGGTCAACTGTGCCACCCTGCCGGGCAATTTAATTGAGAGCGAACTGTTCGGCCGGGAGAAGGGGGCATTTACCGGGGCCGATACCCGGCAGATCGGCCGATTTGAAATTGCCCATGGTTCCACCATTTGCCTGGACGAGATCGGGGAGCTGCCGCTGGAGTTGCAGGCAAAGCTGCTCCGTGTGCTTCAGTATAACGAGTTTGAGCGCCTGGGCTCGTCCCGTACCATCAAAGTTGACGTGAGAACAGTAGCAACGACCAATCGGGATCTTGAGGAGGAGGTCCGCAAGGGCCGGTTTCGGCAGGACCTTTACTATCGGTTGAATGTCTTTCCCATCACGGTTCCTCCGCTGCGGCAGCGAAAAGAAGACATCCCACTGATGGTCCCGGTTTTTGTAGAACGGTATTCCCGGAAATTGGGCAAACAGATCACGTCGATCCAGAAGAAGACAATGAAGGCGCTGCATGATTATCCGTGGCCCGGGAACGTCCGGGAGCTGGAAAGTATCATTGAACGGGCAGTGATATTGTGCCCCGGGCCGGTTTTGGAGTTGGCGGATAAACTGAAAATTTCATCCACCGCACTTTCAGACACCGTTAGAACCTTGGAAGAGACGGAGCGAAACCAGATTCTTAAAATTCTTTCTGAAACCCGATGGCGCATCGAGGGAAAGGCCGGTGCCGCAAAGATCCTTGGCCTCCACCCGAGCACCTTACGAGCGAGGATGCATAACCTCGGGATAGTCCGGCCGGAGACAAAAAAACCGGATTAGCCTGTCCATCTCCCTTTAAGATTCCCTCAAGATATTGAGGGTTCCGCCGGATATTGAGGCCAATTGAATCATCCCGTACTACTATGCCGCTCTCTTATGTTAATCTAATGCCCTGTTATTAAAGCATTAACCAGGATTCTGTCTTTCCTTCGGCTATTGGCATTAAGATTGCAAGTAAAATATGTACAACGAGATCGAATCAAACCTCCTGCGATTCGAGCTTAACCCTGTATAACCGGTTAGGTCATAATTCGGCTTAACCGGTAAGCATCTCCCTGCCCGGGAAGGCAAAAACCTTCCCGGGTTTCCTTTTTAATAACACCCATCAATATACTGACGCTCGAAGTGCATTACCCAGCCAACAGGACTCGGTACAGCCAATGGCATTCATAAGCAGTCGTAACAAACAGGGCTGTAAGAATTCGCCTCCCTTCAACGCATCCCTCAGTATGCTGAGGTTCCACCAAATATTGAGGCCAAACGAATCATTTCATGCACTTCTGCTGCTCTATCCCGTCAATCTAATCCGCTGTTATTAAAGCATGAATCCAAAGTTAGGAGTTTATCCCGGCTATTGGCAGGATATTTGCTGTTATCATTTGCATGATACTCGTAATAACACGGATGAAGGTCCTTCCTGAGAAACGCATGGAGTTGTCACAGGCGATTACTTCACTGTCCGGTTCCATGAGGATGGAGAAGGGATGCAATCGCTGCGACTTCTGCCAGAGCAGAGAGGATGAAAATCGACTCTTTCTTCTCGAAGAATGGGATACCCAGGAGAACTTTATGACCCACCTGAAGTCGGAGCATTTTGGGGTACTCCGGGGAGCAATGACCCTTCTCAAAGAGCCCTATGAAATGATGTTCCACACCGGTTTCCATCCGGAGGGGATGGAGGATATTTAATGGTTAAACAGCTTTTACTGAAATAGATGGAAGAATTTTTTCCTCAGAAAGGAGAATTACATGTTGTGGACGGTTGCTGTCGTACTGGTAATTTTGTGGATGCTGGGTCTGGTGAGCAGTTATACGATGGGCGGGTTCATTCATATCCTGCTGGTCGTTGCTATTGTTGTTGTGCTGGTCAGAGTCATTCAGGGAAGAAGAGTGTTGTAGCAACGTTGGCCCTTGCCGGAGAAGGTGAGGTTTTTGAAGAGAAAGGCGGCAAACATCTCCAAAAAGATTTTGCCGAATCTTTTGATACCTTACAGTAGAAAAGGTTTCGTAATGAGTCATTTACAATCACACTCACAGAAGAGGAGGAATACTTGTCATGAAAAAGAGAAATATCGTTATCCATTGTTTAGTGGTTTTTATTCTGGTTGCTACCTTTGCAGCCTGTGCATCGACACGCACACAGTCAAGTGCAGGTGAATACGTTGACGATTCGGTCATAACGACCAAGGTAAAATCCCTGATTGCGGAAGATAATTTTCTCAAGTCATTTCAGATCAGTGTCGAGACTTACAAGGGCGCCGTTCAGCTGAGCGGCTTTGTTGATTCTCAAAAGGCCGTCGATAAAGCGGATGAAATCACACGCAGCGTTAAAGGGGTCATATCCGTAAAGAATAATCTGAACGTGAAGAAATAGGCGAAGTCGGAATTTTTGCGTTCACGTTTCAGGGTATTCCCTTTATGACCAGAGAAAAGGTCTTAGATATCGGGCCCATCCACATGACGGCTGATAAGACGAGGACACTTCCGCTTACGCCGATCGTGGGTGGCATTTCCCTCGTGGGCGGCATCCTGTTGCTGGTCGTGGGAAAGAAAAAGGGTTAGTGGGGGGCAAACATTTCAATCACGGAGGTTCTTATGAGGGATAAAAGAAAAGCGTACGAAGAAAAGCTCGCTGCGCAGTTGAAGGAATGGAATGTGCAGATCGCTCTGCTCAAGGCCAAGGCGGCGAATGCCGAGGCCGGCGTGAAGATCGATTACTATAAAACCATCGATGCCTTTGAGCACAAAGAGAAAGAGGCCAAGACGAAGTTGCGGGAGTTGAAAACCGCCGGCGATGAGGCATGGGAAGCAGTAAAAGCAGGTATGGAAAAAACGTGGGCTGAAGTCAAGACAGCCTATCACGAGGGAGCCTCAAAATACAAATAAGGCAGCATCGCTGAACGTTTACGCCTGGCAGCATTATTGTCCAAAAAGGTGTGATATGCAAGAAACCAGGAAAGAGGCGGAACAACCGGTATCCGCGACCGCCGGGTATGCGATCCCCAAACGCATACTGGTGGCTGATGACAACAAGGCCATACGGGACATAGTTTCTGAGGTCCTTGAGTTCATAGGATATGAGGTGGATCTTGCCATCAACGGCATTGAAGCTCTGGCATTTTTTCTCAAGAGCTCCTTCGATTTGGTTGTAACCGATCTTGAGATGCCCGTCATGGACGGGCTAAGCTTGGCCGACCGCATCAAGGTAAGATCCCCCTGCACGCCGGTAATACTGATAACGGGGGGTGACAGAGAGACTGTTTTGAAGAAGGTGGAAAGATGGCCTGTTGACTCAGTCATATTCAAACCCTTTACACTGGAAGAGCTTGAAAAGACAGTCCGTGGAGCGTTGGTCTCCTCAGAACGAGAACAGGTAAGCGTCGGAGCGGAAAAACGATTGAAAGTGGCACGCTGCCAAACGCACCGACGACATAAACGATCTAAAAAAACGGATGACCAACGAGTACTCCGAGTCCAGGATCAAAGAGACTGTAGGCTGATATGATGATGCAATAGCCGGCAGTAGAAAGGAGGGGGAAATGGGATTTATAATTGCAGTTTTGGTTGTGGTAATTTTAGTGATTGTGATTATGCGGTTAACATAAAAACCTTATGCAGGATCTTGGGGTACCACCGACCATGCCGATGGTTTTTTGAGGGGTTGTAACGTCTGATAATATCATTCGTTACCATCTCTCCATACCAACCTTCTTGATTGTTGCATCGCCAGCTAAAAACCTGAAGTGATTTTAACTGCTGACTTTGACAGATTCGGTCAAAGTCAGCGCTGTTTTAAAGCGGATAAAAGAATAATATATTATGCAGATAGCGATTCATAATCTTACAAAACTTTACGGTGAACAAAGGGGACTTCTGCCCACCAGTCTTGAGGTAGAAAAAGGGGAACTGATTGCCGTCATCGGGCACAACGGAGCTGGCAAATCTACTCTTCTGAAAATGCTGGCCAGCTGGCTCCTTCCCGACAGTGGAGACGTTTTTGTGGATGGCATCAATCTGAAGAATAGGCTGGAAGTTGTGAGAAAAGTTGGTTTTGTCCCGGAGACTCCTAATCTTTTCGATTTCTTTTCCGTTGAGTACAATCTCAAACTATTTGCTCGTCTTTTTCAAGTCCAATTTCTACGGATAGAGGAAATTCTGAAGGAATTCAATTTGCTGCCTTTTCGTAATAACAAGATACAGGTTTTGTCAAAAGGGTTAAGTCAAAGAGTAAGTATTGGGCGCGCTCTTTTAGCAGACCCCCCTGTGCTTCTTTTTGATGAACCCACATCGGGTATAGACTTCGATATGACGAAAGAGATTTATAGACTGCTGAAGGATTTCCATGCGTCAGGAAAAACAATCATTTTTACTTCCCATCGGCCCGAGGAGATAAAAACCCTTGCAACACGCATCATTGTGCTGCATCAGGGATCTTTAGTCTTCGATGGTTCAACCCAAAAATATTTCCAATCAGAAATTCATGAGAAACTATACCTATGATGATAAGGAATATCATTACATTAACTTTGAATGATCTGGCCATTGCCTGTAAAAATAAGACAATCTATCTGATCCTTTTTATACCTTTTTTTGTTTTTTTCTCTTTGAAGTTAGTAGATGGAACAGCCGAAGACTTTAAAAAAATTAATATCGGGCTTATTCAAGAAGAAACGTATGCTCCTGTTATTCTGCAAACCATTGAATCAGCCGGTAGAGTATTTACGGTTTCTCGTGTTTCTAATGAAGAGGAAGGCACAAAATGGTTAAAAGAAAAAAAAATTGACGGCCTGTTATTAAGATCTGAAAAAGAACAAAACAGTCTGGTCCTTGTAGTTTTAAAAAAAGAATCTTTACTCACCCTTTCAATAGTGGAGAGCTTCTCGGCGTTACAAAACACGGTGGAAGGAAGCAGAATAAACTGGATTTCTGATATTAAGCCTCTTCAGGAAGGTGGGGTTCAAAAACAAACTTTGCCTACCTGGATTCTGATGCTGGTTTTACTGGTAAGCTTCATCATAATGCCTGCGCAGGTTGCCGAAGAAAAGGAAAAGAAATTACTTCTTGCCCTTCTGCAAACCCCCATGCGTGAAATCGAGTGGCTTATTGCTAAATTGTTTTTAGGCATGATTTTAATATTCATGGCAGTCCTGCTCCTCCATCTGCTGGGTAAATTTAATCTTGGGAATGCTTTGAGTTATGTTGCATTTTTAGTTGTTGGCAGTTTCTGCTTCAGCTCTTACGGAATCTTTCTGGGGTTTTTATGCCGCAATCAGGCCAGTGCCAGAACTTTGGGCGTTATTTTCTATCTGCCCCATCTGCTTCCGTCTGCGTTAGGGGATTTTTCACAAAAGTTAACGGCCGTTGCTCCTTTTTTACCTTCCTACCAGTTTTATGAGCCGGTTAAATCAATCCTCTTGGAGGAGGGCGGAATATCAAATCTACCTCTGGAATGGATGTATTTGCTTGCATTCGGACTCGTAACCTTTTTCTTCGCCTATCTGCTGATGAAAAAACGCTGGCTGATGTAAAAGGGATCAGATCAAGTCAGGGGCCGAATCTTCGCTCGCCTGGTTATGGAAAACAGGCTGTGAGGATACAGGGACTTCCTTAATTAAATCCTACATATGAATCGGCTGACCATCCACCGCGCGCATCTGCTCCATCACCACCTCGGACATGGTCGGGTGCGCGTGAATCATCTCTGCAATCTTTTCGGGCAACAATCCTCCAGTTTTGGCCAGAAGAATCTCATGGATCAGTTCCGTAGCATCATACCCCACAATATGGGCGCCTAAAATCTCATGTGTCTCAGGATCATATAGAGTTTTCACCATTCCGTCGGTTTTACCGATTGCAACAGCCTTACCCACTCCCCTGTACGGATAGATAGCCTTTTTGTATGGGATGTTTTGTTCCTTTGCCTGGTTTTCTCTCAGGCCAAAGCTTGCCAGTTGAGGCTCACAATAGATAGCTGACGGTATCTCATTCAGATCAATTCGAGGTCGAGGTGTACGCCCGGCAATATACTCACTGACAATCTCACCTTCCTTTGAAGCGACATGGGCCAGAAGTGGCGTTTTCACCACATCACCGATGGCATACACTCCCTCGACCTGTGTCTGGTAATAATCGCCCACCGTGATGTAGCCCTTATCGGTTTTCAGCCCGATGTTCTCAAGACCTATTTTATCGGTATTCGGAGTCCGCCCGAACACACATAAAACCTTTTCAGCCTCTATTTTCCTTGAGTTGTAATCTTTTTCCGTAAGGGTAACCGTTACTTTTCCGGACACCTTTTCCAGAGAATTCGCCCGTGCCCCGGTAATTACATCGATGCCGTTATCCTTAAAGGACCTTTCGAGAACGGCCACTGTCCTTGCATCTTCAATGGGCAGAATATGTTTCTCCATCTCTATCAGGTGTACCTTTACTCCGAATGTATTCATGATGTAGGCAAACTCGCATCCGATGGCACCCGCTCCAAGTATGATCAGGCTGTCTGGCAGTTCTTTGAGAGAAAGGATTCCATCCGAAGAAAGTACCTGTTTCTCATCAAACTCGAACCCTTTTATCTGCGAAGGGCGAGATCCCGTGGCAATTACAATGTTTTTCCCTGTGATTTCAGTTTGATCTTCAAGCATCACCCCGTTTCTTGAAACGATTTCGGCGGTACCCTGGATATGATCAACCTTGTTTTTTTTCAGTAGATACTCGACACCTTTGACCAGAGACCGGACTGCTGCCCTTGATTGATCGTGCACATATCCGTAATCAAACTTTTTAGAATCAACGGTAAGCCCCATCTTTTCCAGCTCAAGACGAGAATGAAAAATGCCCGCATAGTGAATGAGGTTTTTCGTTGGGATACATCCACGGCTCACGCAAACACCGCCAGGGGTGTCTCTTTCGATAACACAGACCTTCAGACCCAGCTGAGCGGCCCTGATACCGGCAACATATCCACCGGGACCGGCTCCTATTATCACCACATCGTATTCAACCGCTGTTGCCATTGTAATAACTCCGGTTCTATTTTTTCTCTCTTAATTATGAAAAATGGGAAGGGCTTTCCAGATGGAAAACAGGTAATTGTTATATCTTGAGCGTCCCGATCAGGTCGTTTATGTCGTCAATGCCCTTCTCCGACATGTACCTTTCCATGTCATCAATAATATCAGCAGTCACACCCGGGTTAAGAAAGTTTGCCGTTCCCACCTGGACCGCTTTTGCACCCACAATGAGAAATTCAAGGGCATCGCGGGCGCTCATTATTCCACCCACGCCTATCACCGGTATGGAGACAGCGTTCACCACTTCCCACACCATCCTGAGCGCGACCGGTTTTATCGCCGGGCCGGACAGGCCGCCTGTGACATTTTCCAGATGCGATACCCTCTTTTCTATATCTACCGACATTCCTGTAATCGTATTGATGAGAGAAAGCGCGTCGGCGCCGGCAGCTTCGACGGCTCTCGCAATCTGGGTTATATCTGTTACGTTCGGTGTAAGCTTCACAATAACGGGAAAACGGGAAACACCCTTCACCGCCCTTGTAACCTCTCCGGCGAGGGCAGGATCGGAGCCGAAAGTGATCCCTCCCCTCTTGACATTGGGACAGGATATGTTTACCTCAAGCGCCGCTATCCCTTCGGCGTCGTTGAGAATCTCCGCGACCCTCACGTAATCCTCGATGGTTTCACCGAATATATTTGCAATTATTGCGGAATCAATCCCGCGGAGACATGGTAGCTTGTCATCAATAAAGGCCTTTACACCCACATTCTGAAGACCGACAGCGTTGAGCATTCCGGAAGCTGTTTCTATAATCCTCGGCGGCTGATTCCCATCTCTCGGTTCGAGTGACAGGCCCTTGACAATGATGGCGCCCAGACGATTAAGATCAAGATAATCGGAATATTCCTCACCATAGCCGAATGTGCCCGACGCGGTCATAACCGGGTTTTTAAGCGTCAGGCCTCCTATATCAACTCCCATTTTTAATTTCATATCACTATCCGTTATGTTCACTGAAATCTGCGCTGTTGATGTCAAACACCGGCCCTTCTTTGCAGACCCTTACCAGACCATCGGATTTTGTCTTAACGACACACCCGAGGCAGGCTCCGATACCGCATGCCATACGTTCTTCAAGAGAAACCTGGCAGGCAACCGGCTGATCCTTCAATAACTTGTGCAGGCTTCTGAGCATTTGGGTCGGACCGCAGGAGTATATCCGGGAATCATTATCCGCGTAGAGATCCATGTCGTGTCCGAAAAGCTCTGTTACCGGACCGGAATGTCCCCGGCTTCCATCATCCGTACTTATCTTCACAACAGAACAGATCCCCTCAATCCTGTCCAGACCCGCAAGCGCTTCCGAACTTCCCGCTCCCATATAGCAGATTATCTCCGCGCCGCTAGTCTCTTTCTCACAGCGCTCCGCCAGAAATGAAAGTGGCGCTATCCCGACTCCGCCGGCTATCAGGACTATCTTCTTACATATCGAAGGAACGTCAAATCCTCTCCCAAGCGGACCCAGGACGTTCATGGCATCTCCTTCTTTCAGTCTGGAAAAGACCTCTGTCCCCTTCCCCACCACTTTGTACAGGATCTCAACAAATGTGTCACCACCACGGGAACGCACGGAATAGATACTGAATGGTCTGGAAAGAAAGGGGGCATTGCTGTCTGTCATTCTCACCATGACAAACTGCCCCGGAAGGGATTTCCTGAAGGAGGCGGATGCCTTTAAGACCATCAGAAAATGTCCTCTGGTTGTTTCTCTTTGAGAAAAGACTGTTGCGGAGGTATCAGGTTTCATAACTTCTCGATTTGGACTTTCAATAAAGCCGTCTATTTTAAAAATCCGCCCACATTATAAGGGCGTCTTCACCTGTCTCGGAATAGTAAGAATGTCTTGCCCCTTCTACCACAAAGCCGAATCTTTTGTACAACTCTAATGCGGGCACATTCGATCTTCTTACCTCCAAGGTACCATGTCTGGCTCCTTTGCCGGAGGAGATTGTTACCATTTTTGAGAGCAGTTCCGAAGCCACCCCGCGCCTCTTCCAGTTTTCATGCACGGCGAGATTTCTGAGATGAATCTCGTCGCAGACTATCGCGAAACTTATATAACCGGCAATTTGCCCTTCCAGAAGAGCCACAAGATCATGGCAGAAGGGGTGTTGCATCTCCTCCAGAAACATGCCCTCTGACCAAGGTGTGGGGAAGGAAACCGATTCAATCGACAGGACATCCTCCATATCATCCGCCGTCATATCGCGCGTTTCAATATTTACAGCCATTTTCGCCATGCCGGCAGTTCCCGTCTAAAAGGTTTTTATAATCAGGGTGGCAAGGAGGAAAAGCCCCGCGAATACCGGGACAGTGCCACGCAGTTTGATGGTGTTCAGGGCCACGGCGATACCGAGAATGGGAATGAAGAAGTAGGTATATGAAAGGGCCTTCATCATTCTCTCCGGAAGGATGGGAAATGCCCATTTGAGAATCGCCACTCCCGGTGGCAGACATACAAGGATAATAACAAACGCACCCACAAATGTCTTCACAAGCCCCTGCATATGCGTCCTTGCAAACCGTTTTATATCGCCCAGCCGGGCATATTCAACGGCTCTCCGGGAAAGTCTGTCATTCGTCTTTATTATCCATACGTCAATCTTTTGAGCAAGGATGCCGAAAGGGAGAAAGAGGAGAATGGCCAGCGCTACAAGTTCGCGGGGCGGATGTCCCGATTCCCTCCCCGCCAGTATGGCTCCCGCCGTTGCCAGTATGGTGGCAATTGAATCGTTGGGAGGAACATACAATCCCATTGGCGATCTGTCGATCCACAGCAACTCTATGAAGGCCCCGAATATCAGCCCTGTTAACGGTTCCGAAAGCGCCATTCCTATGACAGGGCCGACAACAACAGGCCTGGATATCATGGCCTGTAGAACCACTCTGTCCAGACATAGAACCCCGCCCAGAAGGGCCACTTCAAGGAAATTCAACCACATGATACGCCTTTAGTAAGTTGAAATTATTTTATGTTTTTTCTGGCAGAAAATAATTTTGTTAACGCATTAGCAAGATAGAAGTTGATTTCTCGTAGAAAGCAGCTTCGTTATCGCATTTATCCCGCACAGCGGGGCTTATCCCTTTTAGTGGGACTAATCCTGTTTATCGGGATCAGGGTTTAAACGGAAAGCTGTGTTAGAAATTATCAAACTTACTTACCATCTCCAGAAAATCAATCGGTCTATCTCTCGGGACGCTTCTTATCTCTATATTGACTCCTGAATCAGCAAGCAGCGCCAGATCATTCAAGCTCTTTTCGCTCAAAGATATAGATGTCGTCAGCTGGCACACAAAGCCATCATCATGAGCATTGCCTATATTTAACCTGTCAAATCTGAAGCCCAACCTGTATGCCCGCAACAGATCGTCTATACTGTTAAACAAAACCACGCTTTTCGTTATTATATAGTTCTTGTAGATGAGATTTTTGGAGAACTCTCCGACGCTATAGACGCGCATCTCTATTTCCCGAGGCACCGCCATCCTTATGACAGATTCCCGGAACAGGTCATCCGCGACCTCGTCATTTACCACTACTATGTGCGAGGCGTTGATAAAGGGAACCCATGCCTCCAGTATCTGACCATGGACAAGCCTGTTGTCAACTCTTATCAGAGAAGGGTTCAATGGTGAAAGGCGTTGCAGGTCAATCATCAGCTTTTCTGTTTAATATCTCGCTGGCAAGGTAGATGTTCTTTTTGCCGTAAGCTTTTATGAGATCGGCAAATTCAGTAAGCTTTTTCTCCTCCCTTATATCCGATATCTTGAGCAGCATGGGAAGATTCACACCGGTAACCACCTCTACCTTTTCCTTTTTCAGAAACGACAGAGAGATATTGGAAGGCGTGCCTCCAAACAGATCCGTCATGATGAGCACGCCCTTCCCCGAATCAGCCTTTTTTATGGCCGAGGTGATCTCCTTCTTGATATCTTCCACGCCTTTGGTCTCATTCAGTGAAACGGAAGTAATCCCCTTTATATCACCCTTTATCATCT
>Ga0268281_1000147_pt1 | contig 54535 bp, 53 predicted proteins | sample saktaG_10_FD_190134 | JGI IMG/M metagenome (GOLD analysis project Ga0268281, IMG submission 190134) | Saline water microbial communities from Sakinaw Lake, British Columbia, Canada - sak_2011_5_24_50m | ecosystem: Environmental > Aquatic > Non-marine Saline and Alkaline > Saline ...
CTTTTACCTTGCACCTTGCACCTTTGTCCTTTAACCTTCGTTTTTAAGAATTTTTCTGTCTTCCTCTGACAGGTTTGCCTTTGCCAGTAAATCCGGTCTTCTTGCAAGCGTCCTCTTGAGGGATTTCCTGCGTCTCCATTCATTAATCTTTTTGTGATCCCCGGAGAGAATCACATCAGGGACCCTCCAGTTACGATACTCCTGTGGACGTGTATAATGGGGACCTTCCAGGAGACCGGTCGAGAAGGAATCAAACAAGGCTGATTCTCTGTTTCCCAGTACTTCCGGAACAAGGCGTGAGACGGCATCAACTACAATCATTGCCGGTAACTCTCCCCCGGTCAGGACGTAATCACCAATGGAAATCTCTCTGTCAATCAGATGTTCCCTTACCCGTTCATCCACCCCTTCGTAGTGACCGCAGATGAGAACGATCCGGGAGTATCGGGAGAGTTCTTCCGCAATTTCCTGTTTGAATGTTTCACCCTGAGGTGTCAGGAGAACAACCTGCGCGTTATCTCTTGCGGGAGCAACATCGTCCAGTGCCCGGGCAATGGGATCAACCTTCATCACCATTCCACCACCACCGCCGTATGGGTAATCATCGGTCATCCGGTGCTTGTCCAGGGCATAACGGCGGATATCGTGAATATGGAGTTCTATTAATTGTTTTTCAAGAGCCTTTTTTATAAGACTGCAGTCAAACGGGGTTTGAAACATCTCAGGGAAGATGGATAATATATCAAACCTGATCATTCCTTCTTAAAGCCCCTCAAGCAGCTCGACAATCATAAATCTTTTTTCGAGGTCTATTTTTTTTACTACATCTTCGATAGCTGGAAGAAGAATCTCTCTTTCCCCTCCAGTGCAGACATAAACATCATTGCTTCCTGTGTCGAAAATGCTCTCGATTTCCCCAAGTTTACGGCCATCTTCAGTGAACACTTCGAGCCCCACGATATCTCGCCAGTAATATTCGCCCTCAGGCAATTTCTCAAGTTTGTCGAAAGGAATAAATATCTGACAACCAACGAGTGCCCTTGCAGTATCACTGTCTTCTACACCTTCAAGTTCAAGGGAGAAACTTTTCTTTTTGAATGCAATCTTCCTGATCTTATAAAGATTGGGAGTTCGGTCTCCATGTTTTACATATACGTCCTGTAAGGATTCAAGTACATGAGGTGATTCTAAATATGAAACGGCCTTTATGCGGCCTTTTAACCCGATGGGCCTTGTAATCTTTCCTATTTCGAGGAGATCCTGCAATTATTCAATAATCTCCAGAACCGACCTCTTGTGAAGCTTTGATGATGCAGCACTCAGAATGGTTCTCATTGCTTTAGCGGTTTTCCCCTGCTTCCCTATAACCTTTCCCAGGTCTTCCTTAGCAACCCTCAGTTCGATTACAGAAGTCTGCTCTCCTACAATTTCGGAAACGCCCACTTCATCCGGCTTGTCAACCAAAGCTTGAGCCATGTACTTAATCAAATCTTTCATCGTGCCAACCTCCACTGATTCCCCTATAAATTAAAACATTTGGTATACGCTGATTTGAACAATATAGAATCTGCAGCAAGCTTTATATTCAGGCTGCCTTCACCGCTTCTTTTTTTATGTTGATACCTTTCTTTTTCAATAGGCTGGAAACCGTTCCCGTCACTTCCGCACCCTTTGATAACCAGTCTGTTACGCGATCTTCTTTAATATTAACTTCCGGTGGGTCCTTCTTCGGGTCATAATTCCCAACGATTTCAATGAATCTCCCGTCTCTGGGAGATCTGCTGTCAGCTACTACAATTCTGTAAAAAGGTTTCTTTTTTTTACCCATACGAGCCAATCTGATCTTAATAGCCATTCCTGAAAATATCACCTCCAAAATTATTTTTTTAAGGAACTTCTTTCCCTAACATAAAAATTTTTTTATTAAAAGGGGAAATTACCTCTTTTTAAATATTTGGCACCACCTTTGGTTAATCTTTTCATCATTTTTCTCATTTCGTTATAGTTTTTGAGAAGCCTGTTTATATCCTGGACAGTTGTACCGCTCCCGTTTGCAATTCTTTTCCTTCTCTGGCCATTTATTATCCGGTGGTCGAAACGCTCCTTTCGGGTCATTGAGTCAATGATGGCTACGATTTTTACTAACTCTTTCTCGTCGGGAGTCACGTTTTTCAACGATTTCAGCTTTCCCAGCCCCGGGATCATTCCCATGATATCCTCAAGAGACCCCATTTTCCGAATCTGCAATAGCTGGCTCCTGAAATCTTCAAGGGTAAAGGAATCTTTTCGTATCTTCTTCTCAAGTTCTCTTGCCGCTTTTTCATCGAATGCCATCTGTGCCTTTTCGACGAGTGTCAGGACATCTCCCTGGCCAAGAATCCTTGAAGCCATGCGATCGGGATGGAATACTTCGAGGGCGTCAATCTTTTCACCGGTACCAACAAATTTTACGGGTTTTCCCGTTACAGCCTTGATTGACAGCGCCGCTCCGCCGCGGGCATCACCATCCATTTTAGTTAATATTACACCATCTATTTCGAGGAGATTATTGAAGGCTTCAGCGGTGGAAACGGCATCCTGGCCTGTCATAGCGTCGGCCACAAAGAGGATTTCTGCCGGATTTATGGCATCCTTTATTTTCTTCAGTTCCTCCATTAATTCGGTATCGATATGCAGTCTGCCGGCGGTATCGATAATCAGGGTGTCGTAACCATTTGCCTTTGCCTCATTGATGGCATCAACGCAGATCCTGACAGGATCATCCATATTTGTTGAATCGCAGAAACCGGCACCGATATTTTCTCCCAGGATTTTCAACTGCTCAATAGCCGCCGGTCTGTAGACATCTGCCGAAACAAGAGAAACCCTTCTTTTCTGATCCATAAGGTGACGGGCTATCTTGGCTGCTGATGTCGTCTTGCCGCATCCCTGGAGACCTACCAGCATAATGGGAGCCGGATATCGATTTGCCAGACGTAACTGACTGCTGCCTCCCCCCATCAACTCTATGAGCCTGTCATGGACGATTTTAACAACCTGTTGACCGGGAGTGATACTATCTAAAACCTCGCGCCCAACGGCCCTTTCCCTGACATCCTCGATGAAGTTCCTGGTGACTTTGAAGTTTACATCCGCTTCAAGGAGGGCCATCCGTATGTCTTTCATGGCCACCCTGACGGATTCTTCATCCAGCGTACCTCTGCCCCTGAGCTTTTTGAATACGTTGTCTAATTTTTCAGTAAGATGTTCGAACATAGTTAGTACCGGTTTAAAGGTTTCGGGTTTCGAATTTCGTATTTCATCACTTCTTCTGACGGATGACCAGGCATTTCAAGCCTCTGATCTTCTTTTCTAATGAGGCTGATACCTGCCGGGCTTCGCTGGAGGTTGAAAATCCTTCCAGCGTTACGCGATACCACCTTCCGCTTGATGCCAGTTTTATTTCGTCTATCCCGGGGGAGTACCCCATAGCCAACAATTTTTTTTGCAGCCTCTCCATCTTGTTTTTATCTTTAAAAGAAGCTATCTGAATAACATATTGACCCTTTACAGATACATGCGTTTTTTCGTCTTTCCTGTCTTTTGCTTTTGAGGATATCTTTTTCTTCGGCGGAACAGGTTTAATTGTTTCGTCTTTTTTTGTCAGTTTGTCATAAAAGGTCAGCTTGAAGTCATCTCCTTTTTTTTCTTCTTTATCTTCATCTTTCTCAGGTTCATTTTTTGGAAGTTTGTCTTCCGTTACCCGGGAAAGAGCGTCATTTGTCGTTTCCACAATCTTTTCTTTAATTGCTCTCGGAATACCTTTTGCTATCTTTTCCGGATAACTTTCAAAATTTTTGCCTACCATGACACCGAACAAGAAGGAAAATAACAGCAGCAGGGCGATCCCGAATGTAAAAAGGACCAAACCAAGTTTGCCCAATTTAAACTCGAAATCTCGCGAATTCCTGGGTGACATAAATTAGCCTCTGATGCCGTTATCTGTCGGCGACCACCCGCCGGGCCGAATGTAATTCTTAATTTTGAATTTTAAATTTGACAGTTTCGTAAAAAGTCAAACTCAGCAAATCTGTCATTTCGACCACAGGGAGAAATCTTATTTTCTCAATGTGTTACGGTCTAAAGATTTCTCGTTTCACTCGAAATGACAAGCTATTGAGACTTTTTACGAACGCATCATTTTGTAGTTGTAAATTCAAAATTCAAAATTCAAAATTAATAATTGCTTTTACATCCGTTCCGGAGCCGAAACACCCAGTAACCGAAGGGCATTCCTCAGGATGATACCAGCGGATTTCACCAGAAAAAGTCTTGCCCCCGTCAGTTTTGCGTCATCGGAGATGACTCTGTTTTTATTGTAGTAACTGTGGAAGATGGAGGCAAGATCATTGGCATAGAATGTAATACGGTGAGGTTCAAGAGCCTTCGTGCTTCCTTCAATCAACTCGGGGAATCTGTCGATTGATTTTATCATATTGAATTCTTCCGGAAGAACAAGGAGACTCAGATCCACGTCATAGTAACCGGGAATTTCATAACCCCCTTCAACAGCCATTCTCATAATGCTGGATATCCTGGCATGGGCATATTGAACATAATAAACCGGATTTTCATTTGATTGTTTCTTTGCGAGTTCAAGGTCAAAATCGAGGGGGCTGTTTGAACGCCTCATAAGAAAGTTGTATCGTGATGCATCTTTCCCCACTTCATCGACAACTTCTCCAAGTGTTACAAATTCACCCGCTCGTGTGGACATGGCCACCGGTTTTCCGTCTCTCAGGAGATTTACAAGCTGAACGAGTACAACTTCCAGTGCCTCTTTTCCCTTGCCAAGGGCCTCAATACCCGCGTACATCCTGGGAACGTAGCCGTGATGATCCGCTCCCCAGATATCTATGACCGTATCGAAATTTCTCGAATATTTGTTCTGATGATAGGCGATATCCGCCGCGAAATATGTGGGCTCCCCGTTTTCCCTGACAACCACTCTATCCTTTTCGTCCCCGAAATCGGTCGTCCTGAACCACAGGGTATCACCGTCTTTGTAGACATACTCTTTTTTTTGAAGTTCCCGTAAAAGCTTCCCCACACTGTCGTCCTTGTAGAGCTCTTTTTCGCTGAAGTAGCAGTCAAAGACGACTCCGAAGACTTCAAGATCTTTTTTTATGCCTTTAAGGATTTTATCGGCGGCATAGTCCGTAAAAAACTCAATAACATCTTCTTCCTTCCTGGTGCGGTACTCATCACCATTTTTTTCAAGTATCTCCTCTGCCAGATCTGTAATGTACTGTCCCTGGTAACACTCTGAGGGATAATCTGTTTCTTCGCCAGACAATTCACGGTACCTGTAGAAGACGGATCTTCCCAGGTTATTCATCTGATTGCCGGCGTCATTGATGTAATATTCCCTGGAAACAGAAAATCCTGAAGCCGTCAGGATATTGGCGATGACGTCACCGATGACGGCGCCCCTGGCGTGTCCGATATGAAGAGGGCCCGTAGGGTTGGCGCTGACGAATTCTACCTGTACCCGTTTACCTTTGCCAAGGTCCGATTCTCCATAGTGATCCATTTTTTCGTCTACTTCTTTCAGAAGGGTAGCCCATATGTCATCTTTCATGAAAAAGTTTATAAAACCGGGCCCGGCTATTTCAACTTTCTCAATGATGTTGTCACTATCCTCGATGTTTTCCACGATAAGGGCGGCTATCTTGCGGGGATTCATCTTCAGGGTCGAAGCAAGTATCATGGCCAGGTTGGTGGCATAGTCGCCGTGGGCGTCTTCCTTTGTAGACTCAACTTCTATTGAGGGAAAGTCATTTTTTTCGAGTACTCCCTTTTCAAAACAGGTCTCTATCGATTTTTCTAATAGTTTGATTAATATCTTTTTCATGGGTTTTCTTTCTTTGCACGCAAAAAATGAAAAAGTTGGCCGTTAGGCCAACCTGTCTGCTTTTCTATATTTTTATGATTCTGAAGTCAAGAAATTTTGAAGTATTCTCTAAATAAAAAAGGTAACAGCTCAAAAAACAGGGCACCATAAAAGGCTCACGCCTGAATTCCTTATTTGGAGTTTACCCGTAAGGGCACCCTTATTTGGAGTTTACCCGTAAGGGTTTTACCGTGCTTTATTGAGCTGATACTAAAAAAGTTCCCCCTCTCCCTGTATGGAAGAAGGGGAAATATAAGGTTCAAGGAACAAGGAACAAGGAGCAAGGAACAAGGTAAAGATGGGGTCAGGCTGTTTACTATTGACTACACATCTTGGACAATGGACATTTTATTGACTACACATCTTGTAGGGGCCGATGCCCTCATCGGCCCGGTATTCGGCCCGTTCGGGGAACGGGCCCTACGAAAGATCTGATATTGTTTACTGCAAACGTCTATCAAACCAGAAAAGCATATTGGTTCGATTCGAAAGAGTCGGTGGATCGAAACTTATCCTTTGTGTGCTTGAACTTCCACTGCCACCGCCACCACTGACAGTAACATAGATGTCCGGGGACAATGCCGTTCCGGGTTTCAATGAAATAACGGGCGCCGTCGGGATTCCTGTCCCGATGTTCATGCTTCTGTCACCATCTGACAACTCTCCTGCACCGGTGACATAGTCTACTCCGTATAACTGCGCGTCTCCTCCATACGAACAGGGATCGCCGGTCTGGTCCGGGATAAACGTCGAAAAATATACAACCCCGCCAAAAACCAGAGGTTCACCCAATACCTTTTCCCCCATTCCGGCAAAGTTCATATACCATCCCGGATTGGTTGAGGATGGATCGTACGTACCCGAAGTAATGTTTTCCAGATTACCAATTGTCCAGGTAGTTGAGCGATCGTTATCTTTTACGCCATAAAACTTCTCCTGCGCGTTTGCCGCAGTGGGATCCTCCTTGTCGCCGGTCCCCCAGTAAACCCACAGATTGCCCTGTGAATCTTTGGATACGGCGGGAGCTGTATAGATTGGCCTTATCACGCTGGTTGCCTGTTGGAATAATACTCCGGCGCTCCAGTTGGAGGTTGTACATGTAGACCCGTCAGATGCTCTGCAGAATTTGAATCTCCACACACTGCCGCCTAAATCGCCGGCATATGCCGTGTCAATAAAGCCGTCGTTATCCGTATCAACAATAGATGCTGTCGCGGGAATGCTGTGTATCATGCCTGAGTTATCTGCCAGTGTAGCGCTCCATAAGGTATTTCCGTTGCTAAGGTCAATGACGAAGAATCCCTTGCCCCGCTCATCGCATTTGTTCATATTAACGCAGTTTTGAGCGTTGTATCCTCCGCCCATGAAACCAACCCATTTTTCCTCGCCGTTGATCTTTACTTTTCCTGGAAAAACCTTGGCCCAGGGGTCACCCAGATAGGGTGACTCTGAAGCTGTGGGGTTGATACGCCATTTATATACGGGATTCAGCGGATCGGTAACATCGAAGCAGTAGTAACCACCGTAATAGGGATAAGTGGCAGAATAATTTTCACTGAAACCGGAATCACATGATGATGAAGAACTCCACAGTCTTGATAACCCGCCTCTTCCCTCTGCGAATATCATCAGAGTTTTCCAGTCATCCGCGGACTTGCCGGTACCGTCGCCTGTCCCGAGCCACACGTCGGCAACCATCACGGGGCCATCCGCGAAATATTGGTGGGTAAGTCCTGTTGGATGAGAAGAATGGGCGATATTTTTCAACTTGGACAACATGTTGGGTGGAATAAAACTCCATTTCTCTTCTGCCGTACCTGTCAGGAACGCGTGAATCTGGCCGTCATTTGCACCAATAACAATCGTCCGCTTTCCGTTGGCAGACGTCCTTTCGTTGTTTGTCCTGAATGTGGCAAAGGCATTGTTGGAATCTCTCGTATCATTATAAAAGAAAGAAGGAGTCGCGATTGTCACCGGGGCGGAACGGAATATGTCACCGAGCTTCCAGTTATCCGGATTGTAGGCAGCCTCACCGCGGATGTATCCGACAATGGCATCTCTTTGAGCTGTTTCAGTCGAGGCCAGGCCAAGATTTTCCGGGGTAATGTTGGATGTTGTAAAAGATTTCAGAGAACCGGATGTATAGGTGTAAATCGTTCTGCTGGATGCGTCTTTCAATTTCAGAACTTCTCCGGCATCCCATATTTCGCTTCCCACACTTCCGTCTGCGTTTATAGCGTATTTCTTGAGGTGGCCAAGCCAGAAGGGACAATTGTTGATCGGTTCAAACGATGCCTCATAAAGGTAATTTTCATCCGTCGTTCTTGATGTCTGGATAGATGCCATGGAAAATGAGTAAGTCGCCTCCCTGATAATATTGATTGCCTGTTTCAGGGCATCGGTAAGTTCATCCGCGGAAGAGGCGAGAAATGCATATCCTGTGAGCGGCAATACCCCCGGATCATCGGTTATATTGGCCGCGTTACAATTGTTGTATAACGATGCATCATAGGCCGTTTCATCCCCTGCGTTGTCGGCAACGGGATTATCCGTATTGCCATAGTAGGCTGCCCAGTTTAGCGTGTATTTAAGAGCATCGGGCATATCCGCTCCGAAACCTATGACGAAAACCCTGTATCCGGCATCGGCGAGAGCCTTTGCCTTGTCAACGGTCTCCCTCCTCCTTTTATACTGGTCGGCTTGACCTGAAGTTCCGTCTCCGCTGCAGGAGTATGTGTCCTCACCGTCGGTGATGAGTATCACGAATTTCTGGCGGCATGCCGCGGCGGCGTCCTTGGTTTTGTGATAGTCAAGATAGGTCTTTGCCTCATTGAGGGAATAGACCAGCGGTGTGCCGCTGTTCGCGTAATCGCTGTTTACGCTTGACCATACTGTGCTGTAAACAGTACCAAGGGGTTCTATCAGTTTATTGTTATCTTTTGTATAATCACCTGCCGTATCATTGCCGTCATGAAATCTCATGTAACCAATTCTCACATTGAGGTTGTTTTCATCCTGGTCATCGACAGTGTTGTCGTTGTTATCATCCAGAATATCGAAGATCGCCCTCTTGGCAATAGCGACGCGGCTGCAGTCAGTGGTGTAGCCTGTATGTGAATTATTTATATAAAAGGGACCGGAACAGGATGCATTACTATATTTCGGAACAGTTCCATAGGCGTATATCCAGCAGGACTGCGTATGGCCTGTGCCCGAACTGGCATAGTATGCCTGATCCGGCGGAGCCCAATAAACATAAGTGGGCGGTGGGTCTGAAGTGTACATGTATTCACCAGCCGGCGCCCATTTCATGCTTCCCGATAAATCGAGGACAAGCAATGCGTCGGGTGCCACAGATGTAAAGAGTGCCGATTCATCCGCGTAAAGGCCGGGAGTATAAATAAAGAAGCAGATGGCAATTGCCAGTAAAATACAATATTTTTTGAAAATAAGTTTTTTCTTCATAGCGCTTCTCCTGTTGTTTATAGGCTAAAGACTAATGCGGCAAAGCCGCAAATCCGAAATTCGAATATCGTTCGACTGAGCGTTCGACTGAGCTCACGCCGAAGTCTCACGCCGAAGTCAAATAACAAATTTTCGAAACAGTTTTGGACATTCGAGTTTAAGATTTTGATATTGTTTCGAATTTCGTACTTCGTATTTCGAATTTATTTTCCGCCAGCATCTGCGCAAAAAACGCAGTTGTTGAGAATAAAGACTCTAATATCCTTCGTCGCCCCTGGCCACATAATTATCTGGAAATCGTGCTCATTTCAATAGGGCCGTAACCGAGTCCCACATCAACCTGTACCTGACTTTTGTAGTTTGTGTTTTCTCCCTTTACGGTTACATCGTATCTTGTCTGGCCCCATACCTGACCCCCGCCGATGGAATAACCTGCCAGCGGCAGCATTCCCGGACCGGTGGTAGGCGGGACCGGCGGGCCGATCGAGTAAATAGAGGCCGGATCATTAGTGGAGTCCACTGGCTGATCGTTAACAACAGAAGCAGAAGGGTTTACAGGATCAAGAATTGTCGTTAAATGATGGACGCCGGATTCACAGGCGGAAAACGCCTTCTGCTCACCGACAACCCTGGAACTTATCGTGATATCCCTGCCTGACATGGTCAGGGCAAGAATTCCGATCGCGAGGATGAGCGCAACGCCCAGAACAGCAAGAACGAGAACGAATCCCCGATCAGAGTTTAGCAGGCCCTCCCCGGACCATTCTTTTTTATGGTAGTTATGCTTAATTAATTGCATGATTCCTCGGTATAATACTTGTTGAAGAAATCGTCCTTCTTCTTCTGTTTAAGCTCCGGTCGATGGCCTCCGTATCAACAACGAGGGTGATCCTGATTCTTCGGATATCAGGTATACTTGCAGGGAGAGTTGTTAGCTCTGTTCCTGCCCCGTCATAGTATCTGAATAATAAAACACCGGCCGTATTGTTGACAACCCGAACATCTCTTGGATTTCCTGATTGGGCCCCTAAAAAGGCCTGCGCCCCGCCACAGTTAGTGCTGCGGGTGATGTACTGATTTCCTGTATCGTAGTTGTACCGTATTATCTCACTTGATGCGTCACCAACCGCGGAACTTGCATCGATGTCCATTTCAATGGTGATCGAAGTGGCCGTCGCTTCCTGAATTCCCTTATATGTTTGATTGCCGGAAATACTGCCACATGTTCCGGCAGGTCCATCTTCCCAGATACCGGCGGCGAAAGCGGGATTGAACGATGCCATGCCAATTTCCAGCGCCATAATGTCAAGGGCAGCCCTTGCATTCTGCTGGGCAACGACCTTTCTTTCGACAGCAACGGATGACCGCTGTCCCATTTCCGTGGCGGCGTAAATGGCGGCCATTACGACCAGGCCGACGGCCATGGAAACGATAAGCTCTACAAGAGTAAATCCTTTATTATTCATTTTCAGCGGGTTTTCCTTCTCAAAATAAAAATTGTTCATGATTAAAACCGGAAACCTTCCTGCCTTGTGACAATGATGCTCTCCGAAACAGTTTTGTTGTCAGGGTCTGTAACATCAACTCTCACGGTCCATGATCCGTCTCCATTGTTGGTAATGCTTGTTTGTACCGTGTATGTCGCGTCGCCAGTACCCTGAGATGTTGCCTCGCCACTGGCGAATACATTTTTATTGCTGTCGGAAGGAATTGCATTGTTTATATTCATTATGGTAAGCTCGATCTCTTCCAGTTCTTTATGTAATATCGAGGCAGACCTTCCTAACAGATCGGATTTCGTTGCGGTCTGCCATGACATGGGCTGCATGGACATGACGGCAATAATACCGAAAGCGGTGATAAAAACGGCAATGAGCACCTCTACCATGCTGGTGCCCCTGTTATTGCATAGAAAATGTGACATAAGTCCTTCCTGTAATATTGACTGTTATCGTGGCTATGGAGCCTCTGTTGTTTGCGAGTGCTATAGTTCCATTATTTGCCGTTCCCCGTGTTTGAAATGTCATGATGTAGCCACCGGTGATATCAATGCTGCTGCCGAAGTGTTTGAGGGCCTTGGTCTGTGGATTCTCATAGGCCGTGTCTGCTGCGTTTCTCTCTTCTAATGTATACGACTCATTGGCTGTACTGAAGGTGATTCTTTGTTTTCTGTTTTCAGATATTGCCTTTTCTTTTTGATTGAGAATGTCCGACGTAATTTCCCTTGTAGCCGATTTTAGATTTGCATTTGCAGTGTACTTTAAAAAGGCAGGCACTGCGAAAGTTGTCAAAACCGCAATTATTGCTATTACAATCAGGAGCTCAATGATTGAGAAACCTTTTCGGCATTTTATCATTTTTTGCTCTCCATTTTCAGCGACTTATTCTGAGACCTCTCGCTGCCAATCATTTAATCCTCAAAGTCAAAGAGTGACAAGTTCGTAAAAAGTCAGAGTTTTTGCCGTTTTGTCATTCCCGATCCCCGATCGGAGCCGAGGACAGGCCTGATCGGGAATCTATAACTGCTTGTAATTACTGGATTCCCGCTTTCGCGAGAATGACAGATTAGCGAGTTTTTGACTTTTCACGAAGCCATCAAGAGTAATTTGTTAATATATTTAAAGCAATTAATATGCCACATTTTGGCTTTTTAAGTAATTATAGAAGTAACGACCTGTATTTGCATGTTTTCCATAAAACAGATTTCAGTTTGTACCCCGATAGTAAGCCTGTCCGGGGGACAGGCCCTACATTCTTTGGAGCTTTAATGTGAGACCTTTGCATAACGTCCCCTTTTGCCCAATTTCTGCGTCAGGCTCAAATTTTAATCCTCGAAATATCCAATATATTCCTGTGGTTAAAATTTTCGCCTTCCTTTAACTTGAACAAAATCGAACATTCTGCAAAGGTCTCAATATCTTACGAATAGAAGCCCTGTCACATACTTGCCAAAAAATATGTAGGCCACAGCAGAAATCGACAGAAAAGGACCAAAAGGAATAGCATATTTCATGTCTTTTCCTTTAAAGATCATGACAGAGATACCAACAATTGCGCCAAGCAGGGAACCGGCAAGAAGAATAAACCATAGAGATTGCCAGCCAAAGAATGCCCCCAGCATGCCCATCAGTTTAATGTCACCCCCGCCCATTCCTTCTGTTTTTCTCAAAAGTTGATATCCTGCAGCAATCAGGTAAAAAAGCCCCCCGCCTATTGCAATACCCAGAAGAGAGTCAAGAGGCCTGACATTCATTACAAATATGGCCGAAAGAAAGAAGAGGGGAATTCCGGGCAACGTAATTATATCAGGAATAATCTGATGCTCCAGATCGATAAATGTTATTACGACAAGAGAAGATGAAAAGATAAATGTTAAGAGATACTGCAGGGTTAGCCCGTATTTTAAGAAAAGAAGCACGGACAGTGTTGCCGTAAGAAATTCAACAGCCGGGTATACCGGTGATATTTTTATATTACAGTTTCGACACCTCCCTCTCAGGATTAAGTAGCTGATGATCGGTATATTATCATAGAACTTTATGGGGTGGTGACAGTTAACGCAGTGAGAAGCGGGCAGTATGATAGATTTATCCGCGGGTATTCGAAAGATGCACACGTTGAGAAAACTTCCCACAACGCTTCCAAAGATCGCCAAAAGAATAATGACAAGATACCCTGTCAAAAATGTCACCAGATCGTCCCCTTAGATTCTTTGTTCTCAACAGCTACGGTTTTTGTTGTTGGGGTCACATCTTAAATATTAATTATTCACTATTTAAACTAAACATCCATGATACCATTACTTAATATTTAAGATGTGACCCTCCTCTAAATTAAGCCCGAAATTTTTATGAGTGTGAAGTTTTATACTGGAAATTAAGAGTGAACACAATGAAGTTTTTCATGCTGCTGATGTGAAATATGTCACATAATCTTATAGAGGTCTCTTATAACCGGGCGCGTCTCTTCAGACGTATCATATCAAGGATTTGAATCATGTTTTCCTCAGTACTGATCAGGCCCTTTTCACGTAAAACCCTCAGTTCCTTATTGATGCTTTCTCTGGTAACACCTACCATACTTGCAAGGTCCCTTTGGGTCAAACGCAAGTCAATCTGTATAATGCCTTTTTCTTCATCCTGACTGCCATGAACTTCAGCCAATTCAACAAGTCTTTTGGCAAGCCTGGTTGAAATGGTGAGGAAACATACATCTTCCAGGAAATCGTCGGTCTTGCGAAGGCGCATGGATAAGTTGGAAAAAATAGACTGTATCGCTTTTTCATTGTTGATCAGAAACGAGAGGAAGTCACTTCGATTCAACGCGAATAATTCGGTTGGTTCAAGTGCTACAGCATCGGCTGATCGCGGCATTCCATCCAGGAGGGCCATTTCGCCGAAGAAATCCCCCTCAGAAAGAATTGCCGGTGAAACTTCGTCACCCGCATCCGATGGGAGGACAATCTTGATTCTTCCCGACCTTACGATATAAAGAGAGTTGCCCTCGTCTCCCTTGCGGAAAAGTGCTTCCCCTTTCTTTAAAGATCGGCGTTTTACTACTCTTGCAAGGCGTTCTCCGTCCTCAGTGCTAAGAGAATGAAACAGATCAACACCTTTCAGGAATTCCTCAGGTTTCATAATGTCCTGCCCATTCTTTTAATGAGACCTTTGCATAACGCCCCCTTTTGCCCAATTTCTGCGTCAGACTCAAATTTTAATCCTCGAAATATCCGATATATTCCTGTGGTTAAAATTTTCGCCTTCCTTGAACTTGAACAAAATTGAACATTCTGCAAAGGTCCCTTAATGTTTTACACAAGTTGAAAAATATATTTCTATGAATTATAATACAAATAATATAGCTAATACTGAATGATAAGTCAAAAGATATGTTTAGGGTGATGTGTGAAACAATTAGCTGTCAAAACAAATTCACGGTTTGAGATGATAGACATTACGAATCATGTGAGATCTGTATTACGGGAAAGTAATGTAAAGAGCGGAATATGTTATGTTTTCGTTCCCCATACAACGGCCGCTGTTACGATCAACGAAAATGCTGATCCTGATGTGCCGCGGGATATTATTATGGAACTGGACAAAGTAATTCCACTCCATGATAATTACAGACATATGGAGGGAAATTCTGCCGCCCATATCAAGGCGTCTCTCGTTGGTTCATCAGAGATGATCTTTATTGAAAATGGAAGCCTGGTCCTCGGTACATGGCAGTCTCTTTTTTTCTGTGAATTTGATGGTCCCAGGACGAGGAAGGTATTTGTCAAACTTGTGGCAACTGAGTAAGAACTTGATAATATGGGCAAAGTAAAGATAACCATACTTGGGTCCGGGACGTGCGTGCCTTCCCTGAAACGGAGCTCTCCTTCCGTATTCATGGAGACCGGTGATGAAAATATACTTCTGGATTTGGGCGCCGGGACGATGCGGAGACTTCTTGAGGCCGGTGTAACCATTTCCGGGATTACGCATTTATTTTTTACCCACCTTCACCCCGATCACACGGGCGAATTTGTTTCGTTTCTCTTTGCCACAAAATACCCTGAAACATACAGAAGGAGGACTCCTTTTTTTGTGGCCGGTGGCATGGGGATGAAGGATTTTTATCTTAGGCTCAGGGGGGTCTACGGGCAGTGGATTGAGTTGGAACCGGGAATGATGAATCTGATGGAGGTTGATCAAAAACGACCGGATCGTCTTCATTTTGATTCTTTTGATCTTTATACTCTTCCAATGGAACATATAGAAAGCAGCGTCGGTTTTCGAATTGTGACCTCAGATGGCATATCGATTGCCTATACAGGGGATACCGATTTTTGTGAAAATGCAGTTACAATTGCCAGGGAAGCGGATATTTTTATATGTGAGTCTGCTTTGCCGGATGAGTTAAAAGTACCGGGGCACCTTACACCCTCCCTGGCCGGTGAGATTGCAAAGAGGGCAAGGGTAAAACAACTTGTCCTGACACATTTTTATCCTGAATGTGACTCCGTTGATATAGAAGCCCAGTGTCGAAAGACCTATGATGGACCACTCATTCTCGCTCAGGATCTCATGCGGATGGAAGTTAGTAAAGAGAGGACAAAAGGCGTAAGATGACAAGAATTCGATATTATTTTAAATTATCAAAGAGCATTTTTGCAGAGGCTCTCAGGTCTTTCTTTGATGACAATTGTCTCAATCTGTCGGCAGCTGTATCGTTTTATTCCATTATATCGGTCATACCGATCCTCTATCTCATTTTTTATATAAGCGGTTTTGTGTTAGGATCTTCGGAAAACGCATATATAGCCGTTGTTGACTTTATAAAAGATCTCCATCCTTATGTGGAGGAAAAGTTGCTTTTTGAGATCAAACAATTGTCAGATGTCAGTGGCTTTACAGGGTGGCTGGCGTTTGCTTTTCTTTTGTGGGTTTCTACAATGTTTGTAACTTCTCTGGAAACGGCTTTTACAACGATATTTAGAGTAGAAGATAAGAGGAATTCCTTCAGATCCTTATTCATGGGTGTTGCGGTAATACCCGTAGGCGTTGGTGCGATTCTTTTTTCCATAGTGGTAAATGCGGGGGCGCAATTTCTGAAAAAATGGGAAATATGCAGCTTTTTTCTCTATGGCGCCCTTATAACACATATTATTCCTTTTTCGGTCATTGTTCTGTTTTTTACACTCATATATAAGGTAATTCCCAATAAGAAGATTTCTTTTGTACATGCACTTACCGGTGGCATGATGTGTGCCGTTTTCCTTGAAATTGCAAAGTTCCTGTTTAATTTATATCTATCTTCTGGAGGAAACCCCGCCAGTTTTGTCTATGGTTCACTGAAGGCTTTAATATATGTGGTCATATGGGTGTTTTATCTTGCCTGTATAACTCTCTTTACGGCGGAAATCGTATCCGTTTTAGATCGGAGAAGAGGAGATATATAGATAATCATGTTGGCGTCTTTCATTTTAGCATCTGTTTCTCCCCGGAGAAAGGAACTCCTTGAGGGAATGGGTATCGAATTTGACGTGATTCCCAGTGGCATCAACGAAGATTTCCTGAATGGTGAAACACCGAGGGACCATGTGTTGAGACTCTCTAAAGAGAAAAGTTCCGCTGTCTCTCGTAATAACCCCGATGCATGGGTGTTGGGTGCGGATACGGTTGTTATAATCGACGGGGAAGTCATAGGGAAACCGGGGACACAGAATGAAGCAAGGGCAATGCTGGCCAGGCTGAGTGGTCGGGAACACCAGGTAATAACCGGCTTTACCATTGTGAATAAGAGCGCTGATGTAATGATAACTGATGCAGTGGAGTCATTTGTCATATTTAAAGAGATATCGGAAGATGAGATGGATTGGTATGTAAAAACAAAGGAGCCATACGACAAGGCGGGAGGATATGCCGTGCAGGGGATGGCTGCATTTTTTATCAGGGAAATCCGGGGTTCATACACGAATGTGGTCGGCCTTCCGCTTACGGAAGTTGTGACTGCATTAAAGAGAGTTGGTGCGCTGGTCTTTTAGATTGAGACCTTTTATGTTTTTCGTTCTTTCGTGTTTTCGTGATAGGTTTTTACAAATCATTTTGGTTGCGGCTTTGCCGCCCTGGGAGGGAAATTGATGTCAACAGTAGGAGAAAACATAAAAAAAATAAGAGAAAACATTGCCGAAGCAGCCTTGAGGTCCGGTCGAAATCCCTCCGATATAAGACTGATGGGTGTAACCAAGACGGTAGATGATGACAGAATCATGGAAGCCATTGATTGTGGCGTTGATATTATCGGTGAGAATTATGTCCAGGAGGGAAAAAGAAAGATTGAAAAGATGGGGAAAACTGTCGAATGGCATATGATCGGACATCTCCAGTCCAACAAGGCCAAATATGCCGTCAGATTGTTTGACATGATTCATTCTATTGACAGGATGGGGTTGGCACAGGAGCTGGATAAAAGATCACGCAATGCGGGCATGAAATCAAAGATATTGATTGAGGTTAATGTAAGTGGCGAGGAAACCAAGAGTGGTGTTCCGAAAGAACAGGCAATCAGCCTTGTAAAAGATATCGCCACCCTGGAGAACCTTTCCATACGGGGTGTTATGACAATGCCACCCTGGTTTGATGATCCTGAAGATGCAAGACCCTACTTTGTAGCCCTCAGGGAGTTAAGAGACATGATTGTTGAGGAAAATATTGAAGGTGTTGAGATGGTTGAACTTTCTATGGGAATGTCGGGTGATTACCAGGTGGCGGTGGAAGAGGGGGCAACTATCGTAAGAATAGGCACGTCTATCTTTGGTGAAAGAACGTACTGAAAATTCTGCAAAGGTCTCAATCTGTGAGAAGTTTTTCACAACATAAGTATGAAACTCCTCATATATTATTACCCTGATTATATGATAACGATTTCTCTCATAAAACCCGAGTAAGTCAGAATCGAAAAAGTGAAAAGGAGACGTTATGAAAAATATAAAATCGCTTACAATTATCTTTTTGCTGAGCCTCTTTCTTGTTGTTGCGTCCTATCAAAGCGCTCTTGCCGGGTACCGGGCCGTCAGGCTGACAGTTCCGGCAATTGTCTCGATCGATACGGCAAACAAGGCAGTTTTTATCCTGGAGAGCATTGATGGAGTGATAAAAGTGAGGACTAACTATAAGGCTCACACTGCGGAGTTGCTTTTTGACGATGAGAAAACAAGTGTTAAAAAGATAAAAAAGACCCTCAGGAAAGAAGGTTTTCCTGTAAAAAGAAAAGTAAAGTATTTAGATATTTCTACTTTTCTGACATAAAATTTGATGCATTCGTGAAAAGTCGTCACTCCGGTGAAAACCGGAGTCCAGATGATCTACAACTGCTTGGAAATACTGGATTCCGGCTTTTGCCGGAATGACGGGAAATGGTATTCTTCGACTTTCAAGTAACTCAAATCTACAAATCTTTGTAGCGTTGCCCCTCTGTGGGCAACATATCTGTGGGGCACAGAGGCCCCACGCTACATAACAAGTTACTTCCAATTATAATGCTGACGTGTCGGTATAGCGGAGCTTTTTACGAGACCATCAATCCTACTTCCCCTTATAGATAAATCTTTCGAATAACCTGTGATAGGGGGTCCAGTGTGATTCGTCATCACTCGAACCACCTATGAATTCCTGAAATGCGTTTACCTTGGCATCGAGATCGTCAATCATATTAACAATCACAGCTTCCAGCGTCTTGGGGCGTTTGGGGGAACCGTATTCCAGAACTCCATGGTGACTCAACAATATATGCTTGAGTTCCAATGCCAGTTGTTCCGGAAAATTTTCTATGGAGGAAATCTTTTCGTCAACCAGTTCCACACCGATGACGATATGTCCGATCAGCCTGCCCCTGTCGGTGTAATCTGTTATTTTCACAAAGGAGAGTTCATGTATTTTCCCTATGTCATGGAGGATGCCACCGGTTATAAGAAGGTCTTTGTTTATTTGCTTGTAATGATCTGCGGCAAGATCAAGAAGTCTCGTAACCGAAAGTGTATGTTCCAAAAGTCCCCCGATATAACAATGGTGAAGCCCCTTGGCTGCCGGAGCTCTTTTGAACGCATGTAAAATTTCCGTATCATTGAAAATAGCATTCATTAATTCCTTTAAAGGAGGAGTCTTGATCTCTTCGACAAATTTCATCAAGTCTTCAAACATTTTGTCAATGTTCGATTTGGATGCGGGGGAATAGTCAGCGGGGTCAATATGGGAGTCTTCCACTTTTGCAATCTGGGAGATAGAAAGTTGCGTGACATTCCTGTAGTTTGTTGCCCGGGACCGTATCTCAATTACATCTCCCTTTTGAAAGAGCTTGTTTAGTGCGGATGCGTTTTCCCAGACCCTTCCTTCTACTTCACCCGTTTTATCTCTAAGACGAAGATTCAAATAGGGAGAGCCTTTTTGAGAAATGGCCATATTCTTTTCAGTAACAAGGAAGATATCATTGACCTTGTTGCCGGCTTCTATATCTTTGACATAAATATTTTTAGTAATCAAAACATCACCCGTTCCTTATTGGAGTAAATACTCATCTTTCCATCCCTCATATATCCTATAACGGTTATTCCCGCCTCATCTGATAATGTTATGGCTCTTGAGGTGGGCACCGCGTGAGAAAGAATAATGGGTATTCCTAATTTCCAGACCTTGGATACAATTTCCGAAGAAACCCTTCCGGTTGTCGCGATAATCTTGTCGGAACAATCAATTTCATGAAAAAGAGAATATCCTCCCAGCATATCGATAGTGTTGTGCCTTCCGATGTCTTCCCGGGAAACTATTATCCGGCCCGTCGCGTCGGCAAGTGATGAGCAATGAGTTCCGTGCGTTACCCTGTGGATCTTTGTTGAATCAAGATGATCGGCCATAAGGTTCAAGGCCCTCTCAGCCGAAATATTAATATCTGATGTTATAATTTCTCTGGCTGCATCCGGCCTGCTTTCTCTCGCACCGCTGGACAGGATATATTTTTCGTTAGACAGAATGTCCCGTTTTTTCGAGAAAACATGTACTTTGTAATCTTCATCGGTCAGATAGATCTGTTCTATATCCTTTAGTGTTTCAATGATCCCTTCCGATTTGAGAAAGCCTGTTGCCAATTCCTTGAGGTGAATCCCGGCGCAGGCAATTGTTACTACATTTTGGCCATTAAAATATATTTCTACAGGGACTTCTCTTATTATATGATCTGTAATCCGGGAAGACTGCTTCCCATCATAAAGTTGAACATCATATTCCTCTACTGGTGTTCCTGTATTTTCAGGTTCCATTTTCTTTTTTTTCCCTGAGGACCCGATGGTCACCAACACGAATAGTTAATTTAGTTTTATCAAAATATTCCATAAGTGGAATTATGTATTTTCTGGAGAGACCGGTCATCTCCCTGAAGGTTGCGGGGGTTGACTCTCTGTTCTTCAAAAGAAATTCTTTATAGTCCTTCCGTAGCGTATCTATAAATTGTTTATGATAATAGATGTCTTCATTAATCTTTATAAGGATTCCCTCATTGAACATTACATTCAGAACATTGACGGTTTCCGTTTTTCTGTCAGAAAACCGTTCCATCATTTCTTTGGTTGAGGGAGGTGTCAGCTTCGATTCAAGATATATGCCTGCGATATTTTCCCGCAGATCTCCCAGTTTCCCCTTCAGGTTAACACTGTGGTCCGCCCGGCGAATATTTTCCTGTTCAACAACGATATGTCCTTCATGTTCCAGGTCTCTTATGGCTTTATTAAATAGTTTGGAATCTATAAATCTTCCAGCCCTGGTTCTGAGTTCCTCTTTGGGATGTCCTTCCCTTAATGGGAATCTTTCGTGATAGGTTTTTATTTCCTGTAATATTTTATTCTGCAGGGTCTTGTAGATCGAAAAAGATACAATCCTGAAGTCATCCCTGTCTAAAAGAAGGGCCTCTTTCCTTGAAAACATTCCTTCCAGGATTTTATTTTGTTTATTTGAAGGGATTCCCGTTCTGACCGAAAGCTGCCGGGTAGATATGCCCCTGAGACCCGCACGCTCTATGATGATTCTTGTTTTCTCCTGGCTGTCTGCGCTCTTTAGTCCCTTCAACTCTGTTAATCTTTGTTCAAAGTGCCCTTTGTATTTTTCTGCTATGGGATCGAGAATTTCACCACCTCCGATTGTGCTGACGGGAGAGTAGCTTCGAATGACAAATCGATCTCCGGCTGTTGCAACTGTCGGCGATTCCAGAATGACCTGGGCATAAACCTCTTCACCTGGTTCAATCTCGTTTTTATCGAGCAGTATGATTCTTGAGATTATTTCGCTGGACCCTGTGTGGAAACGAACAGGAGTCCTGTTTTTTAGTTTTTTGCCGGTGCCGGGGAGATATTTGAAAGATATATCCATTCGAACAGTAGGTTCGAAGGTATCAGGAGACGTAAGGACATTTCCTCTTTGTATGGTATCCTTATCGATACCCTGCAAATTCATGGCGGTTCTTTGCCCGGCCACGGCTACCTCCGCCATTTCATTGTGTATTTGAATTCCCCTTATCTTCGCTTTTATCTGACCGGGCATTATTTGTATTGTGTCGCCTACCTTTGCTTTCCCCGACATCAAGGTTCCCGTTATTACTGTTCCAAATCCTTTCATGGTGAATACTCTATCGGCTGGGAGCCTGAAAAAGCCTGAATCAGCGCGTTCATCAGCTACAGAGACGATTTCCTCCAGGGTTGAAATAAATTCCGGGAGACCTGCACCGGTAACAGCCGAAAGCGGGATAATGGGAGATTCCTCAAGGAATGTTCCTTTCAAAAAATCCCGGATATCTTCCCTGACAAGGTCACGCCATTCTTCATCCACAAGATCGATTTTTGTGAGGGCTACAATACCTTTTTTAATGCCGAGGAGCTGGCATATATCAAGATGCTCCCTGGTTTGCGGCATGACACCTTCGTCGGCCGCGATTACCATGGCTACAACATCAATCCCGCCGGCGCCGGCGACCATATTTTTTACAAACCTTTCATGACCCGGAACATCCACAATCCCGATTTTCTCGCCGTTTTTAAGTGTAAATTGGGCAAAACCGAGCTCAATGGTGATTCCCCTTTCTTTCTCTTCCTTTAGTCTGTCTGTGTCAATGCCGGTCAGGGCCTTGATAAGAGCGGTTTTCCCGTGGTCGACATGACCGGCGGTGCCAAGAATGATGTGCTTCATGGCAATATGATTCCTTAATATAAAGTTTATTGGTTTTTTTGTTGGGCTTCGGCAAACTGCATTACATATTCGGAGAGATAACAAAATCTTTAAGTTAGCACAACAATAAAAACCATGTTTTGATGAGCAATGAGCAACGAGCAACCGATCCTGAAAATTATATTGATTATACTAATCATGATGTGTTAGTCCTCTTTGTCTTAATGGGGGTGCTGTCATGAGGATACTGGGTATCGATTATGGAAGTAAAAGAATAGGGCTTTCGGTTTGTGATGAACTGGGGTTTACGGCTCAGGGCCTTGCTACCATCACGAGAAAGAATAAGGAAAAGGATATGGAAGAAATATCCAGGTTCGTAGAAAAATATAATGTTGAAAAGATCGTAATAGGATTTCCGATAAGACTGGATGGAACAGAAGGAATCCAGTGCGAAAAAGTAAACAGATTTGCCGGCATTCTTGAGACGAGATTTTCAATACCGGTTATTAAATGGGATGAAAGCCTTTCAACGAAGGAGGCGGAAACAATCCTTATCGAAGCAAATATGAGTCGCAAGAAAAGGAAGAAGGTTGTAGATAAACTTGCTGCCACCATTATACTTCAGGGATATCTGGATTATCTCGACAGAATGAAGAAATAATAGTTATATCCCCCTCCCCTTAATCCCCTCCCGCCAGGGGAGGGGAAATTCGACTTTTTGCGAAACCGTCAGTTATGGATATTAGAAGAATGAAAAAGTTTGCAATACCTGTTGTCATTACCATATGTGTAATATTTTCCACGACGTTACTGTTTTTTTTATATTATGTAAACAGCCCTGTGGATACGGGTACTGAAAAGAGAAAAATTAATGTTGAAATTGCCAGAGGTTCCAGTTTTTATGCAGTAGCTGACGTTCTGGAGGGATCAGATCTGATAAAAAAAAAGAAATTGTTTTATTTTCTGGCAGTTCTGAAGAGTGCACCGAAACAGATCAGGGCTGGTGAATATGAACTCGACAGCTCTATGACACCCGGAGAAATACTCGATAAACTGTTAAAAGGAGATATCAAGGGATACAGCATACCTGTCCCGGAGGGGTTCAATGTGTGTCAGATTGCTTCCCGTTTGTCTCACTGGAAGCTCGTGAATAAAGAAAAATTCATGAAACTTGCCTTTGATAAGGAATTTCTTTCTTCACTTAATATACCAGGCAGCAGTGTTGAAGGATATCTTTTCCCTGATACGTATAAGTTTACACGATCCATGAGGGAGAAAGAGATTATAAGGTTTATGGTAAGGAGATTCCGGCAGAAGGTGACGCCTGAAATGATGCAGAGGGCAGCGAAGCCTGGTTTTACTCTGGATGAAATTTTGATACTTGCATCCATTATTGAAAAGGAAGGAGGGCTTAAAGAAGAAAAACCTTCAATCGCCGCAGTATTTTATAATAGGTTGAAAAAGGGAATGAAATTGCAGAGTGACCCAACCGTCATTTATGGTATTGAAGACTTTGACGGGAATCTCACAAGGAAACATTTAATGAAAGTAACCACTTACAATACATATCGTATAAAAGGATTGCCCCCCGGACCAATCTGTAACCCCGGAATAGATTCGATTATTGCCGCTCTTTATCCCGCCCCCGTAAACTATCTTTTTTTCGTATCGAAAAATGATGGATCCCACTACTTTTCAGACAACCTCGCCAGTCACAATAAAGCAGTCATAAGGTATCAAATTAAAAGAAAAAGATAGTAATTTTTCCTTGACAAAGAAAAAGGACACCTTTATAGTCACCCTTAAGTGGAGAAAAGTGGGTGATTGTGGGGGTTGTTCCATTGTCTGTATTCAGAGGGAGATATTACCATACCATCGATGAGAAAAGCAGGATTATTTTTCCTGCCAGACTGCGTGAAATATTTACCGAAAAATATGACAACAGAATGGTCATAACAAACTGGGACGGCTATCTTCTTGTTTTTCCCTATGAAGAGTGGACGGCAATAGAGGAGAAGATCTTTCAGCAGTCTATTATCCGAAGAGAAGTCAGGGCCTTTCAGCGTCTTTTCATGTCAGGCGCTGTGGACTGCACGTTCGACTCACATAGGAGAGTCCTTATCCCGCCCGCACTGAGAGAATATGCAAAACTTGAAAAAGAGATCGTCATGGCGGGGATGGGTCGGAGTATAGAAATCTGGAACAGGGAGCTTTTTGAGCAAGAGCTCGGTAAATCAAGCCAGGATATAGAAGTCTTTAGCGATTATATGGCTGATTTAGGAATATAATGAAACCTACCTTTCACGAACCGGTCATGCTTAAAGAGGCAGTTGATTCGCTTAATTGCAGGCCAGGCTGTATTTTTTTGGATGGAACTGTAGGAGGCGGAGGACATGCCTGTGAGATATTGAAAAGAACTGCTCCTGACGGGGTTCTTGTCGGTATCGATTTTGATGATGATGCTCTTCTTGAGTCCCGGCGAAAATTGAAACTGTTTGGCGACAGAGCCCTGCTGGTTAAAGGTAACTTCGCGGATTTGAGTACCATACTATCAAATCTTGACATAAAAAAAGTTGATGGGATCCTTTTGGATTTGGGGGTTTCCTCTTACCAGCTTAAAACGGCAGACCGGGGTTTTAGCATATTGGCGGATGCGCCCCTTGATATGCGCATGAATCAAAGAGATGGTTTGAACGCTTATGATCTTGTGAACAATCTTTCGGAAAAGGAGTTAGAGAAAATCATAAGAGATTATGGTGAAGAAATAGCCGCTCGAAGGGTTGTAAGGGCAATATCGGCAAGAAGGAAGGAAGCTCCGATAGAAACAACAGGTGAACTTGCTGAAATTGTTACCGGTGCCATACCGAGGCCCTTGAAAAAAAGGAAAATACATCCTGCGACAAAAACCTTTCAAGCCCTCCGGATAGCGGTGAATGATGAGCTTGCGAATCTCCATAAGTCGATAAACGACGGTATAGATGTACTCAAGAGAAAAGGCAGATTTTCAGTGATTTCATTCCACTCACTTGAAGATAGAATTGTGAAAAATTTATTTCGTTCCTGGGAAAAGGGGTGCGTTTGTCCGCCTGATTTTCCAATTTGTGTCTGTAATAGAGAGAGCAAGCTGAAAGTGTTGACGAAAAAGCCGGTTATTCCCGGTGAGTCTGAAATAAATTCCAATCCGAGGGCACGAAGTGCCAGGCTCAGGACTGCCGAGAGGATCTGAAAATGGCAAGATCAAAAGCTATCAAAATTGCTGATCATGAAATCATCGGGGTAAAATATTCTTCATTTATATATGCCGCATTGATCTTTATGGTGATCGCCCTCGTTTATGTGTGGTGCCACATACATATTACGGAACTTAATTATGACATAGCCAGAGAAATAAAATTAAGGGATCGTCTGCTGAAAGAAAATAATGAATTGAAAATGGAAATCGGGATGTTGAAATCACCGGCCCGTATTGAGGCGTTTGCAAGGGATAAGTTGCAGATGCATTACCCGGAAAGAGATCAGGTTGTTATTTTAAAATGACCAATCAAGCAAAGAAATGGCTAAAATTCAGAGTTGTAACGGTACTGATTTTTTTTGCGGTGCTGTTTATAGCCCTCGTGTCAAGGGCATTCCAGCTTCAGATTCTTTCCGGAGAGGCGCTGAAAGCGAAAGCTGAGAAACAACACACGAGAATCCTGAAGTTTCAAACTGAAAGAGGTCATATATTCGACAGAAATGGAAAGGTCCTTGCGGCTAGTCTAATGGTTGATTCCGTTTATGCCGACCCATCACGGATAAAAAATCGTGGAAAGGTTTCTGCGAAGCTTTCATCCATCCTCGGTATAAATAAAAAAAAGATAAATAATAACATATTAAAATATAAAAGATTCTGCTGGATAGCCAGAAAGATTTCTCCGGAACAGTCACGTCGCATAAAAGCGCTGAATATGGACGGAGTCTATCTCATAAAGGAACCGAAACGCTTTTATACAAATAAAGGATCAGCCGGTCATCTCCTTGGATTTGTGGGAATGGATTCAGATGGATTGGGGGGACTGGAACTCAAATATAACAGATATCTGAAAAGAGCATTAAAGAAGGTTTCGTGGGGAAAGGATGCAAGGGGGCATAGATTCTATATGGGAAGCAGTTCCTCTAATAAAGAAGAGGACAGCGGTTGCAACCTGATTTTGACGATCGACAGCAGGATACAGCATATTGTTGAATTACAGTTAAGAGAAGCAACAGAAAAAGCCGGTGCAAAAGGGGGAATTGCTATTGTCATGAATCCAGGGACTGGAGAAATACTGGCTATGGCAAATGAGCCGGGCTTCAATCCTACAGTTTTTACTCAGTATTCAGATGAAATGAGGAAAAACAAAGCCGTTACCGATTGTTTTGATCCCGGTTCAATCTTCAAACCGTTTCTGGCTGCTGCCGCTTTAGAAGAAGGGGTTGTAGAAGAGGAAGATGAATTTAACTGTGAAAATGGGGCATACCTTGTGGGAAACAAGATTATACACGACGCACAGGGAGAAAAATATGAGAGCCTTACTATTCGGGAGATCCTTAAATATTCAAGTAATATAGGTTCTGTCAAAGTGGCAGAAAGACTTGGAAAAGAAAGATTTTATCAATACATGAGAAAATTTGGATTTGGTTCCAGGACAGGTATTAATCTGCCAGGCGAAGCCTCCGGGATCTTGAGACAGCCTCAAAACTGGACTGATGTTGATTTTGCAACGATGGCCTTCGGTCAGGGTGTTTCGGTGACTGCAATACAGATGATTACTGCCATGTCAGCTATCGCAAATCAGGGTGTTTTAATGAAGCCGTATGTCGTTCGTGGACTGGTGGATAAGAAGGGGCGGGTTATCGAGGAATTTTCACCGATCGTTGTGGAAAAAGTCATTTCACCCCTCACCGCCCAAAGGGTCACATCCTTTTTGACAGATGTCGTTGGTGATGAAGATGGTACCGGTAAAAACGCCCGCATAGTTAATGTCTCCGTGGCTGGTAAAACAGGAACATCACAGAAGTTTGATTTCAATGCCGGGCGATATTCAGCAGATAAAGTAAGGGCTTCGTTTATCGGGTTCTTTCCGGCCGAAAATCCTCAAATGACCATTCTTGTTGTCCTTGATGAGCCGGAGACGAAAAGATGGGGGGGGCAGACGGCTGCTCCCGTCTTCAGAAATATTTCGGAACAGATATTACGGCGCTTCAATAGAAGTATAGGGGAAAGAGAGTTCGTTGCGGAGAACATAAATATAGAAATGAAGAATGTTTCCGTTCCGGAAGTGATTATCGGCCATACCGAGATGGATGAATCAGCCATGCCCGATTTCACGGGCATGACAATGCGAGACGTTCTGAGAATTGCCCGGGAAATGGATATGGATCTCAGACTTACAGGGAGTGGCTGGGTTGTGAGCCAGAAACCGGTCCCAGGGTCGCCGATTTCAGGTCAGCTTCATTGCAGCGTTTTGTTAAGTCCGGGGGATTAAGAGAGATTAACATGAAACTGTTTCGTTTGATGGAAGAGATAGATGTTCTTAATGTTTCCGGAGATACGGGGGGAGAAGTCCTGGATATCTGCTATGATTCAAGAAAGTGTGGGAAAGATTCTCTTTTCGTTGCTATTACCGGCCTGAAGTTTGACGGACATGACTATGTATCAGAGGCTGTAAAGAGAGGGGCTAAGCATATAGTTCACGAAAGAGATGTTCCTCAAGAGCCGGGGATTACCTTCATCAGGGTGGGAGACAGCCGGAGGGCACTGGGTAAACTGGGGAAAAAGTTTTATAACAATCCCACAACCGAGTTGTGTTTAATCGGCGTTACTGGAACAAACGGAAAAACGACGGTTACATATTTTTTAGAATCGATTCTCAGAGCCGCCGGTTTCCGTGTTGGAGTAATAGGGACTATTAATTATCGATTCAATGGGAAGGTATTTCAATCTGACATTACGACGCCGGAGTCCGTTGATCTGCAGAGAATTTTCAGAGATATGGTAGAGGCCGGGGTTACCCATGTTGTCGCGGAAGTATCCTCACACGCTCTTGATTTCAAAAGGGTCGATGACTGTGAGCATGACATCGGAATTTTTACGAATCTTTCCCAAGACCATCTTGATTATCACCACACGATAGAAAATTACTACCTGGCGAAAAAAAGATTCTTCCAGGAGATACTGAAAGAAGGAAAAAAAATGATCATAAATGTGGATGATCCCTGGGGAAGAAGGATTATTCATGAGATGGGAACAACAGGGATTACCTTTGGTATCGAAAATCAATGCGATATATATGCAGATGAGTATGATATTTCCCTGAATGGAATAAGTGCAAAGATAAAAACCTCAAGGGGAAGTTTCTCCATGTCATCTCCCATGACAGGAAAATTTAATCTGTATAATATTCTTGCAGCAGCATCAGCGGCTACAATGCTTAATGTTTCAGAAAAAAATATTAAGACAGGTATAGAAGCACTACGAAGAGTTCCCGGTCGTTTTGAAAAGGTGAGCAAAGAGAATGAACCCGCCGTTTTTGTGGATTATGCCCATACAGATGATGCTCTGAAAAGCGTTCTTGAGAATTTGTCTTATTTTAAAACGAATAAGGTAATCACCGTATTCGGCTGTGGTGGAGACAGAGATCGCGGAAAAAGACCCCTTATGGGAAAAGCGGCTTCAGAGTTGAGCGACCTGGCTATAGTGACATCTGATAATCCAAGAACAGAAGATCCCCTTGAGATCATAAGCGAGATAGAAGGGGGGATAAAGGAAAGTTCTATAAGAAAATATAATTCCGAAGATCTTTCGAAAGGTTTCAATGAAAGGGGATATATTATTATACCTGATCGTGAAGAGGCTATAAATCTGGCTGTATCCGTTGCTGATTCTTTGGACATTATACTTATTGCCGGTAAGGGCCATGAGGATTACCAGATTATAGGTGAGAGGAAAATACCTTTTGATGATGTGTCAGTTACTCAGAAGGCCCTCGCGAAACATCGGTTCAGGAGGATGCGTTGAAAAGTTCCCGACTTCTTATACTCGAAGCAGAGGATATCATGAAGGCAACCGGGGGAAACCTTATTCAGGGTAGCGGTTGTCAGGTATTCAGTGGGGTATCAACAGATTCAAGAAACATAACAGGAGATACTCTTTTCATTCCTCTTGTGGGAGATCGGTATGATGGTCACAATTTTATTGAGGAAGCCCTGCGAAGCGGAGCCTCCGGTTTGCTTCTTCAAAGGGGAAAGGAAAAAGCAGTAGAAAAAGTTTCCGGAGATGTTCCCGTCATTTGTGTGGATGATACCTTGAAGGCACTGGGGGATATTGCCCGTTTCCGGAGGGATCGGTTTAAGATACCTGTTGTGGCCGTAACAGGAAGTTCAGGAAAGACAACCACAAAGGAGATGATAGCATCGATAGCGGGGCTTTCAATGAATATCTTAAAAAGCCCGGGTAATTTTAATAACCTTATAGGATTACCGTTAACCCTTCTGGAAATGAATTCTGACCATGAAGTGGCAGTTCTTGAAATGGGAACAAACCGAAAAGGAGAAATCGCCAGGCTGACAGAAATTGCAAGGCCCGACGTTGGGGTCATAACCAATATCGGACCGGCTCATCTGGAAGGGCTTAAATCGTTGGATGGAATTCGAGAGGAAAAGGGAGATCTTTTTTTCAATATGGAGGCCGGCGCGGTGGCAATCATAAACTGTGATGATGAGGCAGTAAGGATGGTGGCAAAACAGCGGAAAGGAAAGTCCATCACCTTTGGTATGAAAAAAGATGCCTTTGTCCGTGCAGAGAATATAATAAAAAGGGGAGAAGATGGGGTAAGTTTTACCCTTGTCATGGGGAAATTCAAGAGAGAAATAGACATGTCAACATTCGGTGAACACAATATATATAATGCCCTTGCTGCGGCCGCATGTTCCCTGGCTTTAGGTATTGATCATGACGTGATTTGCGAAGGCTTGACAAGCTTCAGGCAAATTGACGGGCGGATGGACCTTCACAGGTTAAAAAGTGGAGTGTATCTCATTGATGACACATACAATGCTAATCCTGCGTCAGTAAAAGAAGCCCTCAGGTCATTGAGGGATTTGAAAGGAACTAATGAGAGTATGGTTATCCTGGGAGACATGCTTGAGCTGGGGGATCAATCGGAGGAGATTCATGAGGATGTGGGGAGATATCTGGCAGACACTGGGGTAGACAAGGTTTTTCTCAGGGGAAGGTTCTCCCACGCGGTGGCAGCAGGGGCAACAAAGGGCGGGTTAAAAATTGATCAGATATTTTTTATCGATAATCCCGGCAAAATGGCTGTGTGTCTGAAGTCATGTTTGAAGGAAGGGGACTGGGTGTTAATTAAAGGGTCCAGGAAAATGAAAATGGAAGATGTAACCCGGGCAATTATCGAAATGTTTGGTGAGGAAACGGCAGAGGAAAACAATTTTGAATTTTGAATTCTTAATTTTGAATTACGGGTGGGTGGCATGGACAAACCACGTGCGGTTCGACTGAGCGCTCACGTTGAAGTCGAAATTCGAAACAAATGTTCAAAACTTTATGAATTGTTTCGTATTTCCGGTTTATCAGGCCTGGGGGATCTGTAAGTGATTTATCATCTTTTATATCCATTAAGCGATACATACTCATACTTTAACGTTTTCCGTTATATAACCTTTCGGACGATCTATGCCGCCATAACCGCCCTTGTGATATGTTTTGTTCTTGGCCCCTGGCTTATCGGCAAGCTTCAATCGTTACAAATCGGACAGCCCATCAGAGATGATGGTCCCGATTCTCATTTGTCAAAGGAAGGAACTCCCACGATGGGAGGTGTACTTATTATCTTTTCCGTAGTTTTGTCCACACTTCTGTGGGCGAACCTGACTGTGGATTATGTTTGGTTCATCCTCATGATTACAGTTGGATATGGACTTATAGGCTTTACAGATGACTACCGGAAGCTTGCGAGCAGAAGCAGTAAAGGGATTCCGGGAAGTATAAGGTTAACGGGAGAAGTAATACTGGCACTCCTCGTCGGCATCTTTTTGTATATAAAGCCGGGGTTTAGCTCACATGTAACAATACCTTTTTTCAAGGCAATTTTGCCGGATCTGGGATGGGGCTACATAGTTTTTTCAGTATTCATTATAGTAGGTACGGCGAATGCGGTAAATCTTACGGATGGACTGGACGGTTTGGCCATAGGACCTGCGACGATTTGTTTCGCTACCTATCTTCTTTTTGCATATTTTGCGGGAAATGTTAAAATATCCGGATACTTACAGATACCGTATGTGGCGGGGACGGGAGAGCTGGCTGTCTTCTGCGGGGCTATGGTGGGTTCCGGTATCGGATTCCTCTGGTACAATACTTACCCCGCCCAAATTTTTATGGGCGATGTGGGATCACTTTCGCTGGGCGGTGCCCTGGGGACTCTCGCTGTTTTGACGAAGCAGGAGATTCTTCTTGCGATAGTAGGCGGGATATTCGTTGTCGAGACAATCTCCGTCATTTTCCAGGTGGGTTGGTTCAAGGTGTCGAATGGGAGGCGTATATTCAGAATGGCTCCAATTCATCACCACTTTGAACTGAAAGGATGGGCTGAGCCAAAGGTGATTGTGCGCTTCTGGATTATTACGATTATTCTTGCCCTCGTTGCCATAAGTACGTTGAAGTTGAGATAAGGTGGAAAATATGCATTTGTCCGGTCGCAGAGTATTGGTTGTCGGTCTTGGCAAAACAGGGGTAGCGACGGCCAGGTTTCTGGCGGAAAGGGGATCTCACGTTTTAATCGCTGACGAAAAGCCGGCTTCCGAACTGGGAGATGCAGTTCACGCACTCGGGGACATGAACGTAGATTTAGAACTGGGAAAACATAACCCTCACATTCTTTCACACATCGATATTGTCGTACCCTCTCCCGGTGTTCCTCCTTTTAATTATCTGCTTGCGGGAGCGCGAAAAAAAGAAATACCGATTTTAAGCGAGATTGAACTTGCTTACAGATTTATAAGAAAACCAATCATTGCCATTACCGGTACAAACGGCAAGACAACGACGACAAAGCTTATCGGCCATATGCTTTTACAATCGGGGAAAAAGACTTTTGTGGGAGGAAATATCGGCAATCCCCTTATAGATTTTGTAAACGGGAAACAGGAAGAAGATTATTTAGTTGTGGAAATCAGCAGTTTTCAACTTCAGTGGACACATCTTTTTCGTCCTCATATATCGGTTCTTTTAAATATAAGCAATGACCATCTCGACTATCACAAAACTTTTGAGGAATATCGAGCAGCCAAGGAAATGCTTTTTGCAAATCAGGTTGAAGGTGATCTGGCTGTTCTCAATGCCGGCGATCAGCACTCGGTGTATCTATCAAAAAAGATAATGGCCGACGTTAAGTATTTTAGTTCTTCAACCACACTGGAAGAAGGAATTTTCATAGACAATACGGTTTTAAGATATCGGGATCGCGAAGGTAGAGACGAAGACTATGCTCTTGAAAACATAAAGTTGCAGGGAAAGCATAATATCGAAAATATTATGGCTTCAATCCTTGTTTCGAGGCAGTGTGGATGTCCGCCTGACAGGATTAAGAAGACGCTGGAGGTATTTGAGAGCCTGCCTCACAGGATGGAATTTATAGAAGAAGTAGATGGTGTAGAATTTTACAATGATTCGAAAGGAACAAATATAGATGCGGTGAAGAGAGCCCTGGAGGCATTCTCCAAACCGGTCATCCTTCTTCTAGGCGGGAGAAACAAGGGTGGAGATTTCAAAGTGCTCTCCCGTCTTATCAGGGAAAGGGTTAAGGAGCTGGTTTTATTTGGTGAGGCAAGGAAAGAGATAAACGAACTCGTCGGTGGAATTGTGAAGACAAAAATAGCAGAAAATCTAAGGGAATCTACTTATGTGGCATGGAAGGATTCTTCGGCCGGTGATGTCGTACTGCTTTCGCCGGGGTGTGCCAGTTTTGATGAGTTTACCAATTATGAGGAGCGGGGGAGCTTTTTTAAGGATTTGGTCAGAGGGATCGAGGGAAAAGGACAAAGGATCAAGGATCAAGGGACAAGGAACAAGGAACAAGGATCAAGGAACAAGGAACAAGGATCAAGGAACAAGGATCAAGGAACAAGGATCAAGGATCAAGGATCAAGGATTAGGGAGGGGGGACGTTGAAAGGGAAGAGATATGATCTTGTCATTTTGCTCGTTACCCTGACTTTAGTAACGATAGGTACCGTTATGATATACAGCTCAAGCTCAATCATGGCTATGGAGAGGTTTAAGGACGGGTACTTTTTCCTCAAAAAGCAGATTGTATTCGTATTCCTGGGACTGGGTGCCATGATCATCATGTCTAAAGTTCCCTATTATCACCTTAGAAAAGTTGCATATCCGGGTATTATCCTTTCTATAGTCCTTCTTTCCCTGCTTTTCGTTCCCGGTTTTGGCGTTAAGGTAAGCGGGGCAACCCGATGGCTTAAAATTGGAGGATTTACATTTCAGGTGGCGGAACTGGTAAAAGTCGCTGCGGTTCTTTTTCTGGCACATTTTTTTACGAAAAAGATTGAACACATAAGGGAGTTTTTCAGAGTCTTTCTTGTTCCATTGACCGTAACCTTCTTAATAGTGGGTCTTGTCTTGCTCCAGCCGGACTTTGGTACTTCTGTTGTTATAATAATTGTCATGATGTTTATGTTTTATCTGGCAGGGTGCAGAGCTTTGTATATGGCAGGTCTTGCGGCTGTCTTTATTCCCGCCGGTGTGGCTTTGATTATTTATAAAAATTACCGACTGGAAAGACTGCTTTCATTCCTTGATCCCTGGAAAGATCCGAGTAATTCCGGGTTTCAGATTATCCAGTCATTCATTTCTTTCGGTTCCGGTGGAACTTTTGGTGTCGGCCTCGGAAACAGTATGCAGAAACTATTTTATCTTCCAGAACCGCACACTGATTTTATTCTTTCCGTCATTGGCGAGGAGGGCGGCTTCTTTATGGTTACTGTTGTTATTGTTCTGTTTGTCATTCTGATTGTTCGGGGGCTTATTATTTCCGCTCAATCTACCGATTTGTTCGGGACTCTTTTGGCCGGAGGGATGACGGTCATTATTGCGGTGGAAGCATTCATAAATATGGCCTGCGTTATGGGCCTGGTACCGACCAAAGGGCTGGCACTTCCCTTTTTAAGCTACGGTGGCACCTCATTAATTATGAGTATGGTAATAGTGGGTATCCTCTTGAATATATCGTCATGTGTACGAGCGGATGAAGGTAACAGGAAGCAAAAAGCTGCACCCGTATAACGTTTGGAGCAGCCATATTATGAAAACATGAACTGATAAAGAAGGATTAATATGGTCAAGCTGATTGTTGTCATGGGAATATTAATAGTAGCCTTCTTCACCATTTCAATGTGCAAGGTTGCCAAGAGGAGAAAGCCCTCTGTGATATCTAAAGCTCTGGAGAAAGAGGAAGCACTCCTGCAGGAGATACCTCGGCGTGTTATGAAATCGAATCAGAGAAAAGGTGTTCTGGACGCAATGATGCAAGCTTCGCATCTGGAATAAAGACGAGCCGTTAATTTTATTATGAATACAGAAAAAAAAGGTGTGAAGATCATTATAGCTGGCGGTGGGACGGGGGGTCATTTATTTCCAGGTGTGGCAATCGCGGAGGAGTTCATGAAGAGAGATGAGAAACACAGCGTTCTTTTCATGGGAACCGAAAGGGGATTGGAAGGAAGAATCTTGAGGGATATGGGATTTCAACTTCATACAATTGATGTCAAGGGAATAAGGGGAAAAGGCCTGCTAAAGTCCCTTGGTGGTTTATTGAAAATCCCCTTGAGTATGGCTCAATCCTCCTCGATTATCCGCAATTTTTGTCCTGACATGGTTATAGGTGTCGGTGGTTATGCGTCGGGACCGGCTGTCATGATGGCCTGCTGTATGGGTAAAAAGACGGCCATAGCCGAGCAAAATGCGGTGCCCGGTCTTACAAATAAGATACTCGGAAAGTTTGTGGATAAAGTTTTTGTAACTTTTTCAGAGACGGGACGCTGGTTTTCAAGGAAAAAGGTTACCATAACAGGAAATCCTGTAAGAGAAGGATTTATTAAAGAAGAAAAGAAGGGAAAACACCCGGGGGATAAATTTACGCTCCTCATATTTGGAGGGAGCCAGGGTGCTTCCGGGATCAACAGGGCCGTTGTCCACTCCCTGCCTTACCTGGAAAAGATGAGCAATGGATTAAAGATTATCCATCAGACCGGAAGGGTGGATGCGCATAAGGTTTCAAAGGCTTATATGGATTATCACATGGATGCCGAGGTATTCCCGTTTATTAATAATATGGCGTGGGCCTACGATTCGGCGGATTTGCTTATATGCAGAGCGGGGGCGACGACAATAGCCGAAATAACTGTGAGCGGGAAGGCAGCGATCTTAATACCTTTCCCTTTCGCAGTTGGTGACCATCAAAGATTAAATGCCCGGTTGCTCGTCGATGCGGGAGCGGCAGAAATGATACTTGAAAGAGATCTGAATGGGGAAAAACTTGCTCAGGTTATCGAGCGACTTTATCATGATCGAGAGAGAATCAAACAAATGGAGGATAAATCACGCATGTTGAGTAACACAAAGGCTGCTGCTGATATTGTTGATGAATGTTTAAACTTGATAGCAAGGAGAAACTGAATGCGCAGAAGGGTAAAACATATTCATTTCGTTGGTATAGGCGGCATCGGCATGAGCGGAATAGCGGAAGTGCTGCTGAACCTCGGTTATATAATCGGTGGATCAGATATCAGCAAGTCGGATATTACAGAGAGATTGGTGTCTCTTGGGGCAAAAATATTTTATGAACACAGCCCATCAAATCTCGGCGATGTTGATGTGGTGGTTACTTCAACGGCAGTTAAAGATGATAACCCCGAAGTGATAGAAGCGCACAAACGAAATATTCCGGTTATTCCACGAGCGGAAATGCTTGCAGAACTTTTAAAAATGAAACTTTCCGTTGCCGTGTCGGGTACTCATGGAAAAACAACGACAACATCTATGGTTTCAACGATTCTCGCATACGGAGGGCTTGATCCCACCATGGTTATAGGTGGAAAGCTTGCCAGTATAGGGAGTAATGCGAGGCTGGGAGATGGCGAAGTGATTGTGGCCGAGGCTGATGAGAGTGACGGCTCTTTTCTGAAGTTGTGTCCTTATATTGCCGTGATTACCAATATAGAGCGTGAACATCTCGATTACTTTGCCGGCATTGAGGAAATTAAGGAGGCCTTCTTGCAGTTTGCTAATCTCGTTCCTTTTTACGGTACGACCATATTATGCCTTGATGACGAAAATGTGAAGGAAATTTTACCGAGAGTAAAAAGGAGATTCATAACATACGGGCTGTGCGATGGGGCAGACTACCAGGCAAAGGATATAACCTTTAGCGGATCGACGACGCGGTTTTCACTCTATTACAAGAATAGTCTTCTGGGGAAAATTTTACTTAATGTGCCTGGCATCTTTAATGTCTGCAATTCTATGGCGGCGATTGCCGTAGCGCGTGAGCTTGATATGGAGTTCTCTGTGATTACCGAGGGTCTTCAAACCTATACCGGTGTACAGCGCAGATTGGAAACTAAAGGAGAAAAGGGGGGCATTACCGTAGTTGATGATTATGCCCATCATCCTACGGAGATCAGGGCAACCCTTCGAGCGGCCCAACAGGCCTGGGAAGGAAGAAGAATCGTGGTGGTATTCCAACCCCATCGCTACACCCGGACCAAGGCACTCTTTGACGAGTTTTTAGATGCCTTTCATGATGCGGATGTTCTCCTTATTACTGATATTTATGCGGCCAGTGAAAAAGAGATAGAAGGGGTTCATTCAATAAATCTGTACCGTGGTGTCAGAGATCGTGGACATAAAGATGTTACCTATTTGTCAAGTTTCGACGAGATTGTTTCCCATTTGTCCACGATTGCACATGCGGGAGATGTGATTATTACAACGGGTGCCGGAAACGTATGGAAGATCGGGGAAGAATTTCTGAAGCTGCAGTCTTAGGAATCTATGATGATTAAGGATAAAGAGTTCAGAGAAAAAATACAGGACATCGTTTCAGGGCAGGTACTTTTTGATGAGCCCATGCGCCTTTATACTTCTATGGGAGTGGGAGGCAAGGCGGATATTCTCGTGTCTCCCGGCAGTATTGAGGAACTGCAAAAGACAATCCTTTATCTTGTGAAATGTAATGTACCTTTCGTTCCTGTCGGAAATTGTACAAATCTCATTGTCAAGGATAATGGATACAGGGGAGCCGTCATTTCCTTGAAGAGGCTTGAAAAAACAGTTTTGAAGAAGGGGGAGGGTGGTTATGTTTATCTTTATGCCGAAACGGGTGTTTCCCTCTCCAGCCTGGTGGAATTGTCAATACGGGAATCCCTTTCGGGGATTGAATTTTGTGCCGGTATTCCTGGAAGTGTAGGTGGGGGGATGAAGATGAATGCCGGTGCCTACGGGGAAGAGCTGAAAGACGTTGTAAAGAAGATCTCCCTCATAAATGGTAGGGGAACGATAAAGGAAGCAGGAAGAGATGACCTCATGTTCGAGTACAGAAACCTGATTTTGCCGGAGGGGAATGTTATCGTCAGTGCCGTGTTCGGCCTGCAGGCTGGATCGAAAGAAAAAATTCAGGAAAAAGTTTCAGATATTATTGACAGGAGAAAAAAAAAGCATCCCCTTGCATATCGCAGTGCCGGTTCTGTCTTTAAAAATCCGGAAAATGTTCCCGCCGGCAAGATCATTGATGAGGTTGGTCTCAAGGGGTTTCAAATCGGGGATGCGAAGATATCGGAGATCCATGGGAATTTTATCGTGAACCTGGGTAAGGCGAAGGCTAAGGATATTACCCTTTTGATTGAAATGGCCCGTAAGAGGGTGTTGGAAGAAAAAGGAATAACTCTGGATCCTGAAATAAAGATCATTGGAGAAGAATGATGGCACGATCTCTCAAGTCGATTATTGAGACAAAAAAAAACAGACTCAGGAGACGTTCAGGTAAGATTTTTGGGGAAATAGTGAAGGCTGTTACGCTGACTGTAGCCATCGGTGGTCTGGCCTTCATCATGGTTTACATATACAATTTTGTCATAACAACTTCCTATTTCCAATTAAAGGATATCTCCGTCAGGGGGACCGAGATGATTGTCCGGAAAGAGGTTTTGAATCTGGCGGGTATTGGTTCCCATGACAATACCTTAATACTGAACCTGAAAGAGATTTCGCAAAAAGTTGAAACAAACCCCTGGATAAAAAGTGTATCAATCGGAAGAGAACTTCCCGACAGATTGGTTATAGAGGTTACGGAAAGATACCCTGCAGCTCTCGTGCTCGTGGATGGAAGTTTCTATATTATGGACCGGGATGGATACATATTCAAAAGATATGAAAAGGGCGACGGTGTCCATCTGCCCGTACTGAACGGTTTTTGCAAAAATGGAACTATCAACAGGGATCTCATAAAAAAAGCCGCGATCCTTCTGAGTTTTATTTCATCCAGCAGGAATTTTCCAAGAATGGAACATATCTCTGAAATATATGGAGATAACACTTACGGCTTTTCGCTTTTCACAAGGGGAGGTTTATGCCTTCACCTCGGGTTTGGGAATTATGGGGGTAAGCTGGAAAGACTCAGGCCAGTCCTGACAGACCTGACCCGGAAAAACCTGAATAACGTCTATTTGAGCATTGATCTTTCCGATTCTAATAAGGTTGTTGTTAAGCGAAACAATATTTTTAATCAGAAACGTTCGTCAGCGGGCTACAGCGCATAAAGAAGGATATGGATGGATAATTTAGGGGGTTGATTATTAATTGGGGAAAGGCGGAAGATACATGGCAAAGCGTGGCAGTATGATTGTAGGATTGGATATAGGAACGACCAAGACCTGTGCCATTATCGGTGAGGCCACTGATTCAGGAGTCGATATTATCGGGATAGGCTCTCATCCTTCGCGGGGATTGAGAAAGGGGGTTGTAGTTAATATCGACAGTACCGTCGATTCCATAAAAAGAGCCATAGAAGAGGCTGAACTGATGTCCGGAGCTGAAATAGGAGCTGTTTATGCAGGTATCGCGGGGAGCCACATAGAGGGATTGAATAGTCACGGTATTGTGGCGGTCAAGGGTCGTGAAGTTGATGGAGACGATGTTCGAAGAGCAATTGAAGCAGCTAGGGCGATTGCTATTCCCCTCGATAGAGAGATTTTCCACACATTGCCCCAGCATTTCATTGTTGATGATCAGGATGGGGTAAAGGACCCCATAGGGATGTCGGGAGTTCGACTTGAATCAAAGGTTCATATTGTTATCGGTGCCATAACATCGATTCAGAACATTATTAAATCAGTTAACCGTGTGGGATTAGATGTGAACGATATTGTTCTCGAGCAGCTAGCATCAAGTGAAGCGGTTCTCAGTCAGGATGAAAAGGAATTGGGAGTGGCCATAATAGATATTGGAGGAGGGACTACAGATGTCGCGGTATTTGTGGAAGGAAGCATCAAACATACTGCTGTCTTATCGGTTGCAGGTAATTATCTTACCAATGATATAGCTGTTGGTTTGCGGACTCCCATGAATGAGGCTGAAAAAATAAAGATAAAATACGGATGTGCCTATACCCCTCTGATCTCGCCGGACGATAGTATAGAGGTTCCCAGTGTGGGTGGGAGGACTCCAAGGAAGGTCTCACGGCAGATTCTTGGAGAGATTATTGAACCCCGGGTGGAAGAAATTTTCCGTTTGGCCCACAGGGAGATTATTAAATCGGGTTACGAAGATCTTCTTGCCGCAGGCATTGTTTTGACAGGGGGGACGGTAATCATGGAGGGTATAACAGAATTAGGCGAACAGGTATTTAATATGCCCATACGGCGTGGATATCCAATAGGCATAGGAGGGCTTACCGATGTTGTTAACAGTCCGTTGTATGCTACCGGTGTGGGACTGGTTGTTTATGGAAGCAGGAACAGGTCTGAACGTGTGTTCAAAAAAAGTGAAGGGAATATATTCGGCAAAGTTGCCCGCGGGGTGAAAAGGTGGTTTGTTGAATTTTTTTAGAAGGGAGGGAGTGCGTATGTTCGAATTAGTAAAAGGTGGTAGTGAGAATTCGGCGAAGATTAAAGTTGTCGGTATTGGAGGTGGTGGAGGCAACGCCGTAAATGCGATGATATCTTATGATCTGAGCGGCGTTGATTTCATAGCAGCAAATACTGATTCTCAGTCTCTGGCAGTATCACGGTCACCCATTAAAATTCAGATTGGTAGTGAGATCACAAAAGGTCTTGGCGCGGGGTCAGATCCTGATGTGGGGAAGAAGGCAGCCCTTGAATCCAAGGATGTACTGAGGGATAATCTGAGCGGAGCTGATATGGTTTTCATTACGGCAGGCCTTGGTGGTGGTACGGGAACAGGAGGAGCACCCGTTGTGGCCGGGATCGCTAAAGAACTCGGGGCGCTTACCGTTGCTGTTGTAACAAAACCTTTTCAGTTTGAAGGAAAGAAAAGGGAAAACCAGGCGGAAGAGGGAATAGCCGAGTTGAAAGAAACGGTTGACACCCTTATTGTCATACCAAACCAGAGACTTCTGAGTGTCGGTGGCCGGAATATGTCGCTTCTGGATGCCTTCAAAAAGGCAGATGATATCCTTTATTACGCTGTGAAGGGGATCTCTGATCTTATAATGGTTCCCGGTTTAATCAATCTTGATTTTGCCGACGTGAAAAACGTCATGTCGGAAATGGGATTGGCTCTCATGGGGACAGGAGTTGCAAGCGGAGAAAACAGGGCTGTAGAGGCAGCCCAGAAGGCCATATCTTCTCCTTTGCTGGAAGATAATACCATTCAGGGTGCCCGCGGTGTGCTGCTCAACATTACCGGTGGATCAGAAATGACACTATTTGAGATAAATGAAGCATCAACCCTCGTGCAGATGGAAGCACATGATGATGCCAATATCATCTTCGGGACGGTTATTGATGACGATATGGGAGATGAAATGCGTATCACGGTGATTGCCACCGGATTCGATTCAAAGGGAAGGAACAAACAGAATATTCCATCTGTTTCAGGTTTTGTCAGCTATAAAAGAGAGGATCTCTCAACGCCTGCTTTTATCAGGAAGGAGAAGAGTGCGGATAAGCCTGTTGTTGTAAAGATGGGAATGATCGATGATGTTGATAATACCGACTTTGAAGTTCCAGCATTTTTAAGAAGACAGGCAGATTAGCGACAGCACATTCGCAGTCACTATATCGTTCTTTAAAATACCCTCCCTTCGTTGGTTTGCCCCGCCTTTTGAGGCGGGGAGATTCACTCGGTGACAGGAGATGATCTGAACTTATTTAGACCTGCCGAGGCTTTTTTGTTTCTTGGTTACATAGCGCCGCTCATCGGCTTTTCTTAGAAGATCGCCAGGACTCTTGATTTCAGGATCTTCTGCCGATGCTATTCCGCAGCTGATAGAAATGGGAATAGTGGTGTCACTGAACTTCATCGGATATTCCTGAAAAAAGATACGAAGCCGTTTTAAAACTTTCAGTGCTTCGCCTGAATTCTGATTGGGTAAAATGATGACAAACTCATCTCCACCAAATCTTACAACCACATCTTCTTTCCGGATCATTTTCGTTATTTGACGTGCCATATACCGGAGCAGGTCATCACCACGTTCATGACCGTAAGAGTCGTTCACTGTTTTAAAATCATCACAGTTAATGAGCAACAAGGATAGGGGCGTGTCGTAGCGCTCAGCCCGGCTGAATTCTCTCTCCAGCATAACCTCCATTTCTCTTCGGTTAAGAAGACCCGTAAGAGGATCCCTTGTGGCAAATTGCTTAAGTTTTTCCCGCGAGGTAATGTTGGAAAGACAGACGGAAATTTTTACAGCTAACTGAGAGAGGAAAAAGATATCCATATTGGGTTGAAAACGGGATGCAGAATAATCACCCAGATTCAGACTGCCTATTACATTGCCGTCAAGTACAAGCGGGGCAACAGCCAAAGACTTGACAAAAAATTTCTTCCTTTTTGGGAGGAGTTTATAATACGGTTTCAGGCCTTCATTGACCAGAACAGGAGTTTTTTCATCTCTGATGAGTTGTAAGAATGTGCTTCTTCCAACAAGGGTTAAGCGGTTTTTGAGCAGGTCTGATGATTCTAATGCTTCAATAATGCGAGCGACCTCACAGCCATTAATGACAGAGATCCATACGTGAGGGATCCCAAATTTTTCCTCAATTAATAAAAGCAATTTTTCGAAAAAGTCTCTGAAGTTACAAACAGAAAGAATACTCGCTTCAATTTCAAAGAATTTATTCGCGATTTCTTCGTTAACCTTGGCATTTTCAAATGGATAATCCGGAGTCAAATCTTGAGCCATAAATTATTTCCCTTTCGGGGAATCCCCCCTGCTAATCTTGTTTCTTCTTTACCCCTCTGATCACGACAAAAGAACCTTCCCCGTATCCCTCCTTTACCGGTTCAACATTGTTTATTTCATTCAGATGACTGAAAATAGTTTGTGAGAAAGTGAAATCCTTGAATCCCGCTTTCTTCAGAAAAGATACAACTTCATCGACGGAAAAAAAGGTAGCATCTTTGTAGAATACATTTTCATCTTTGTGTTTTTCATACATCATCCCGACGGGACTTTTTCGGTCAACAAAACCGATGATAAGGGTACCATCGGTTTTCAACACTCTGAAAGCTTCTTTAAAAGATTCTTCTATATCGTCGAGGAAACAGATCGTTGTAACCATGAGCGCAAAATCAAACTGTGCATCATCAAAGGGGAGCTCTTCTGCTACCCCATCAAGGACTTCGATACCTTTTTGCCGTGCGATATTTCCCATTTCCTGGGATGGCTCAACCCCGAGTTTAATGCCCAGCGGTGCAGCGAATCTTCCCGTTCCCACACCGATCTCAATGCCTGTCCCATTTTTGGGCAGTAGCGTTTTTACCGCTCGAAGCTCCGATTCATAGGCGAATCGATTTTTCTCGAACCATTTTTCATACTGGTCTGTATGTTTTTCGAAGGGTTCTACTCTCGGCATCTGACTTCTCCCGCTCCGCAGAATGATTCTCGATTAAATTATATATCAATCACCCGGCCGGCCCCTCCTTCGACATAGATGCCGGGGTAGTGTGATCTTATTTCCGGTATATACTGTGTACAATGCGTAGCACAGATCATGCCTAAATCCCTGACAACATCAAATTCATTAAAACCGTGCAATCCTCCTATGAGTGCATGAACTCTTCCATATTTGGAAGCAGCTTCCAAAATGTCTTTAACTCCCGGGTGTGAACATCCTACGATGACAATTAATCCCTTTGCTGTATCGACGATAAGTGATTGCTCAATACCCTTAATCTCTCCAGTAGAGAAAATATTTTCAGCGATTGTAAGTGGTTCTTTTACACCGATGACCTCTTTCGCTGCATTGGAGGGTACGCCGAACGATGCCGGAACATACAGCCTTACTTCTTCATTTTTCACCAGAAAACTTGCAAGACCGCCCGTATGATCCCAGTGGGAATGCGAAATAACAACGTCATCAATAGATTTGGGGTCGATATTCAGCTTATTCATATTGCCAAGGAGTATAGAACCGTTTGCACCGGTATCAAAAAGTATTCTCTTGCCATATGCCTCGACAAGGCAGGCAAAACCCCAGTCAGCTATAAGATCTTTTCCCCAGACCTCATTATCACAAATAATGGTAATTTTAATTTCGTTCTTTCTCTCCATGATTTAAACCTTACCATTGCAAGAGAAAAACAGAACATCTGTTCTGTTTTTCAGGAAGAAGTATCCTAAAGCCGCAAATCAGAAATCCGAATATCTAAATCCGAAACAAATCCGAATACCAAATAACAAATTTTCGAAACAGTTTTGGACATTCGAGTTTAAGATTTTGATATTGTCTCGAATTTCGTACTTCGGATTTCGAATTTATTTTCCACCAGCATCTGCGCAAAAAACGCAGTTGTTGTGAATAAAGAATCTAATCGGTCTTTTCCTTTGCGGGTTCCTTATCGCCTGCGGCTGGTTCGGCAACTTTTTCTTCGTCCTGTCCTTCATCCGACTTCACATCCGTTGATTTTTCTTCCCCTTCATCCGTCGTCGGCTTCGCAACAGGTTCCTCGGCTTCACCTTCAGCAGACTTCATTGCCTCGATTTTTGCTTCCTGCTCTTTTATTTGATCGGTCAGGTCTTTAATATGCCGTTCTGTAATTGAAACCTTGGCTTCTATATTGATCCTTTCACCTTCAATCTTATGTTTCTTGGTCTTGAGACTGGCTATGTCCTTGATGTTACCTTCCTTTTTGCCAAGACCTGATCTGTCAATTGCTTCCAGCTTCACAATGTCCAGGGAAAAAGAAGCTGCCTTTAAATCCTTTTCGGCCAGATCCTGCTTATAACCTGCGTATTCCTTCTGATTTGTTGCCAGATCATATTTAAGTTCGGCAAGCTTCAAAATTTCTTCGTTAACTTTCAAGTCATACTCAGCCTTCTGAATTCCCTCCTTTTGGTCTTCGGGGACCTGGGCGAACAGATCCTGGTCGACATCAGATGTGATTGAACTTACCTTTGAGGTTATGGAACTCGTTATGCTTTCGGTAGTTGCGCATCCGAATAATAGAGAAAACGCAAATAGTAGTGTCAGGTTGATGTATAAAAAACGTTTCATGATTTCTCCCTCCTTTGTAAGCAGTAAATTTAGGTGACAGGCATCCAGGAATCTTAGATATTCCAGATTGTTATAAAACACCACTAAATTATCATGAAAAGAGACTCTGGTAAAGATTTTAATATGAATTTTTCTGAGGATAGAGGATGCGAAAACTTGTTTAGTCTTTAAAATATGCGAGCCGGTTTTCTAAAAATTATGGATGGCTATTGGCCGGTTTGCGTCCCAGTTACAATTTAAAAGACACGGGGAAAATTATTTTTGAAGGTTAAAATCAAGCTTCAAGTTTAAGAATGTCAAATACTTAGCAACCCGCCCGCCTGATGCAGATTTACGATATCCAGCATACAGTAATCAGGGTTACCCATGCCTGATTTTCATTATTACGATATACATTGCGAGGGTGAAACCTGCGGCATTTCCCAGGATAACGGGCATCGCCTTGATCAATAACCCATAAACAAGCCATAAGAAAAGACCGGTTGCAAGCACAGTAATGCCCAGAGTGATAAATCTTCTGTTTTCTTTGTCTTATGTATCTTGATAACCTGTGGTGTCATGGAGATTGAGCATATAAGTGCTGCCAGAAATCCGATTATATTTGTTGTGTTCATAGAGCCCCAAAGAGAGACCTTTGAAAAATGTTCAATTTCGTTCAAGTTCAAGGAAGGCGAAAATTTTAAACACAGGAATACATTGAGTATTTCGAGGATTAAAATTTGAGGCTGACGCCGAAATTGGGTGAAAGGGGGCGTTTTGCAAAGGTCTCAAAGTTTAATTTTACAAGTATTCCTTCATTCCTTTTTCTTCAAGCCTGTCAACCACTTTTTTTACATCCTGAGAACAGCCTCTGTTGCAGATGAGAAGGGAGTCTTCCGTTTCCACGACGATAAGATTTTCCACTCCTACAAGGGTCACCAATTTATGGGGGCTGTGAATAAGGGAATTTGAAGAATCTATTGCGATAACAGGACCTCTCAGGGAATTGCCCTTATCGTCTTTACTTAAAACATCATACAACGCATCCCAGCTGCCTATATCACTCCATCCGAAGGTTCCTTTAACAAGAAGCGCTCCATCGGCTTTTTCCATAACACCATAGTCTATTGAAACAGGTTTTATGTCTTCATATACCCGGCGAAGCACATCCTCTTCGTTTTCTGTATCGAGGGAGGATTCTATTTTCAGAATTCCTTCATAAAGGTCCGGTAGTAAATTTTTTATTGCGTCCAGTATTGTTGAAACCGTCCATATAAAGGTTCCACTGTTCCAGAAGAATTTTCCGTCTTTAATAAATTTTTCTGCCTGTGTGATATCAGGTTTTTCCCGGAAGGATTTAACTTTGTATATGTTATTTCCACCCATGGAAATAATTGGTTCTCCCTCTTCAATATATCCATAGCCTGTTTCAGGTCCAGTTGGTTTTATTCCGATGGTTATAAGGTAGTTTCCTTTTTGAGCCATTTCACCTGCTGTGGTGAGGGTATTTAAAAAAAGATCTTCATTGGTGATAAGATGATCTGCAGGAAGAACAACCATGACAGCGTGGGGATCCATTTTTTTGATCTTGACAGCCGCCAGGCCGATGCATGGCGCCGTATTTCGTCCCACCGGTTCTGCTATTATGTTTTCCTCCGGTATATTTGAACACTGGTATTTTACTTCTTCACAGTGATTCGCACCGGTAATGACATAAATATTTGTTTCGGGAATCAGAGGTCTTATCCGTTCTACCGTTTTCTGGATAATCGTTTTTTCATCCGTAATATTTAGTAAGTGTTTTGGTTTTTTTTCTCTGCTTAACGGCCAGAACCGAGTACCCCGGCCGCCTGCCATGATTACTGCATACATACGATTTCCCTTTCTTGTCCCTATTTAAACCCCGGTTTCAGATGATCCGTTCGTTTCAGAGTCAAAAGGTATGGTTAATTCATATATCCCCTGGCTGACCGTGGCTTTGACGGGGAATGGAGCTTTTTCAAAGACTTTTATCATCGATTTATTGTCAGTCAGGATATCCGCTTTGAAGCCCCTGATGCCCCGTTTTTGAGCTGTCTGTATTAATAATCTTAAAAGAAATGTTGCCATTCCATTTCCCTGTAATTTCTCATCCACGATGAATGCAGTGTCAGCAAAAGATCCGTCACTCATGCATACATACCGTCCTTCCGCAATGATACGTTCCACACCCGCCTCTTCGATCAGTCCCACGATTGACATTGTCCGTCTGTAATCAATATTAACGTACTCCTGCATTTTAATATGAGGCATCGTTTTAATAGGACTGAAGTATCGATAGTAAACAGACCTGTCAGAGAATCGATAAAATAATCTTCGCATGTCATCCTCGTCAGAAGGTCTGATTGCACGGAAATGAACGGTAAGATTATCCTTGAATGTATGCGTGAAAGAGATTTCTCCCGGGTAGAGATGGCTGGATTCGGTAAGATAGATCTGGTCACGATATAAAATGTTTGCATCTTTAGCCTGCCCGACCAGGTCGCCTCTATCGTCTGGATGGGCGATATCGATCAACGCAAGAGCCCTCTCCCGTATGGTTCTACCTGTTAGGGAAGCCACACCATATTCTGTGATAATCATATCGAGAAATTCACTATTGGAAAATTGATTTGGCAGATCCTTTATGGAAAGCAGGATGTTGGATTCTCCCTTCAGGTTACGGCTCGGAAGAGCAATAATTGTCCGGCCTCCATGGGATAGTGTCGCGCCCGCAAGTAATTCCTGAACTTCGCCGGGACTTCGAGTAACATTTCCTTTACCTACGTGAAGAGCAACTTCACCGGTCAGATCCACCTTCCGTGCGGGTATAATTGCCACAAAGCGGTCGTTTAGCCAGATGCTTCTGGGATCAGCAACAACATCGATTCCCTGGAACTCAATCAGGGGATTACCGTCCAGCCAGCGCATTAGTTCCGGCGTTCCCTGAGCATATGCTACCAAGCTCTTGCCCCGGAAGGTGCGTTTACGTCTATTGGTAACGGCGCCGCTTTTCATGAGATCCATGACAGCATCGGTAAGAAGGAGTGAATGAATTCCAAGATGCCGTTTGCGGGCAAGATGTTTTACCAGTGCCTCAAACAGGGCGCCCTGAAAAAAAGAGAGGCAACTGCCGTCTTCTATCGTTGACGCAACATTTTCGGCTAATTTATCGAATACATCATCTACATGCCAGCGGGGGAAATAGATCGGTGGTTCTGTAGACTGAACGAGATAGTGAAAATCATCAATATGTATGAATGTATCACCAAATGTACGGGGGAACTGATCGTTAATTACACCAACGACTAAAGTTGCTCGTTCCATTGCATGCCTGGCAACATCGACCGCGACACCGAGACTGCAGAAACCTCTTTCATCAGGTGGTGTGATCTGTATAAATGCAGCGTCGACATTAATAACGCCCGACCTGAAAAGCCTCGGAATTTTGAAAAATCTGCCTGGAATCAGGTCTATACGTCCCGCGGTAATTGCTTCACTGGCTACCCACACGGAAAAAAAGGTCTTAAGCCTGTATTTTTGGGAGTAACGTTCATCTAAAGGAATAGCATCTCCGAGGCTTAAAAGCTGGATTAGCTCAAGGTCCCGTAGATTGCTTTGGTCGGAGGCCATGAGGTGTTTGACCAGCGTGCGCGGTTCCGCCACTCCCGTGCTCAGAAAAATACTCATTCCCGGCTCGATCTTTGCCAGTACCTCATCAGGGGATACGATCTTCTGCTTCCATTCGGAAGAAACATTTTCAGACATGGGTGAGCCCTTTTTTATAAATGTTTAGCTGTGAAAGTATATCAGGTTAGTGTGGATTATCAAGAGAAATTGGATTTAAATCTAATCTGAGACCTTTGCAGAATGTTCAATTTTGTTCAAGTTCAAGGAAGGCAAAAAATTTAACCACAGGAATATATTGGATATTTCGAGGATTAAAATTTGAGTCTGACGCAAAAATTGGGCAAAAGGGGATATTATGCAAAGGTCTCAATCTGCGAATCCTGAAGGGGGCCGGTGGGTGGAAAGGAGGGAGCAGGAAACCACCCACCGCCAGGCAGTTTTCAGGATGTTATTTATTAAAATGATATTCTTATTTGCGGCCACCAGGATACCGTTATATTAACGTGTATCCCAGTTGGCCTGTGAGCCATCGAACTGAAGCTTCCTTTTTTAACCTTCTGTTCACCTTTAGTGTGTAAGGTCTTTTTTTATACGTTGAAGTCAGACGAAAGCTACATATATATATCGGCATTTCTTTTATGTTTCTTTAATGTTACTGCGAGAAGTGTGCCAATGCATGCCAAAGGTTAAAGGTTAAAGGTTGATGAATTCGTAAAAAGTCAAAGAATTGCCAATTTGTCATTCCCGCAAAAGCGGGAATCCAGTATTTACACGCAGTTATGGATTTCCGACTTCGACGTAAGACTTCGGCGTGAGCTCAGTCGAACGCTCAGATCGGGAATGACAAAACGACAGAAATTCGGACTTTTTACGAATGCGTCAAGGTTAAAGGCTGAAAGGGCTGAGGGCGAATACTCTTTTATTCTGATCTCTGCCCCCTGATTAGCTAACTGTCAGATTATTGAATGTTATGTGTTTATTTTTTGGCAGGGGGATTTTTTATGGACTTTCTGCTTCCTTCATACATGTCGTACTCAAGGAGTCTGCATTCGATATTGCTGTTAAAGAAGGGAATCCGCCTTTTTGTCTTTAACCCTACATATTTTGACAGTTCGAGGTTGCCCGTGAGGATATAGCCCTTATATCCTTTACACTTCTGTTTGAAAAAATCTCCGATTTCCCCATAAGTTTTCTTTAATTTTTCAGCTTCACCCAACCGTTCACCATACTCAGGATTGAGCATAACCAGACCTGTACCTGGCGGAACGGGAGTGTCAGAGAAATTACACACATGAAACTCAATAAGATGTTCTATACCTGCCGTGGTTGCATTTTTTCTTGCTGCCTCGACGGCATTACCGCTGATATCTGTCGCAATGATCTTTCCTTCAAAGGTCTTTTTTGCTTTTCTGTTTGCAAGGTTTCGCAATTCCTTCCAGGACGATTTGTTGAAGCCGTTAATATGCATAAATCCGAAATTGTTTCTTAACAGTCCCGGAGATCTTTCAAGTGCAATCAATGTGGCCTCGATGGCCAGCGTTCCGCTTCCGCACATGGGGTTGATGAAATTACCTTTGCCGTTCCAACGGGATGCCAGTAGCGTAGCAGCCGCGAGTGTTTCCTGCATGGGGGCTTTAAGGGGAATTTTCCTGTACCCGTGTCGTGACAGAGACTCGCCGGATGTGTCAAGATAAACAAGACATAGATCCTTTTGCCAGAAAAGGTGAATGACTGTCCGGTTTCTTCGGGAGCCGGAATTTGGTCTGCAACCGAACTTTTTATGAAACCTGTCAACAATGGCATCTTTGCATTTTAAACCGGCGAAGCGTGGATCTTTTATATTCGGGTTGTCGACAGAAGAAGTCACACATATATAACCGTCCTTCTCAATGTAATCTTCCCATGGAATCATTGATACCTTTTTGTAAAGGTCATCGGGATGTTTTGCATTGAATTTATCAAGGAGAAATAAAACGCGATGTCCTGTGCGGATGTAAAGGTTGATTTTCATCGTATCCTCAAGGGTCCCTTCCGTCGCTATACCCGCAACAAGTTCTGATAAAATGGGAAAACCCAGAGAAATGATTTCTTCTTTTAAATAAGGAGAAATGCCCTTAGGGCAGGTAATAAGAATGTTACTCTTTCGTTTAAATAAATCCATTTGATTTTTAATCTGCATTATTTTATGCCTTTGCGCGGGATGTAGGGCAGGGCTTTAGCCATGCGATAAAATTCAAATCTTCTGAGATGAATCTATGCTACCCCATGACCAGTATCCAGATCTATCACAACCAGAATGCTAGTTCAATTATAATGCATCTGTCTGAATCAAATTTGTCTTGATAATTTTCTTATTGGGTTGTAAAACTTACGAGAACGTCGGCAACCGGAGGATAGGGAGGAATGTACTGGGAAAAAGAAATTGAAACAATGGAGCGGGACAGGCTGGAGGATCTTCAGCTTTCAAGATTAAAAGAAAGTATCAAAAGGGCATCGGCCTCTTTTTTTTATGACAAATTATTTAAAGAGACCGGTTTTGATCAATATAAAGTAAGTTCTCTCCAGGATATAAATAGAATTCCTTTTACTACCAAAGACGATCTGAGAGAACACTGGCCTTATGGATTTATAGCCGTTTCAAAGGATGAATTGATCAGGATGCATTCTTCTTCCGGAACGACGGGCAGGGCGACTGTGATATTTCATACTGCCGGCGATATTAATGAATGGACTAATCTTGTGGCGCGTTCCATGTATATGACCGGCATGAGAAAAAGTGATGTTTTTCAAAACATGATGACCTATGGTCTTTTTACCGGCGGGCTCGGTTTCCATTATGGCGCGGAAAAACTGGGCGCGCTGATTATCCCGGCAGGCGCGGGGAACAGCAAGCGACAGATACAGCTCATGCAGGATTTTGAAACAACGGTCATACATATCATTCCGAGTTACGCCCTTCATCTTTATGTTGTTTTTGAGGAAGTCGGCGTTGATCCTCGAAAAGATACAAAACTTCGGATTGCCTTCATTGGTGCGGAACCTCACTCGGAGAAAACGAGAAAAAAAATTGAAGAACTTTATGGCATCAAGGTGTTTAATTCCTATGGTCTCTCAGAAATGAACGGACCCGGCGTGGCCTTTGAATGTCAATACCAGGACGGTCTGCATATCTGGGAAGATAATTTTCTCGTTGAGATTATTGATCCGGATACCCTGAAACCCGTTCCCGATGGTGAGGAGGGAGAACTTGTTATGACCACCCTGTTGAGGGAAGGGATGCCCATTTTCAGATACAGGACACAGGACCTGACCAGGATAATTCCCGAACCGTGTCCGTGTGGCAGGACTCATAAAAGAATTGAAAGAATCAAAGGCCGAACTGATGATATGATGATCATAAAAGGGGTAAATATTTTTCCCCTCCAGATAGAGAAGAAATTGATGGATATAGACGGTGTCGGCACCAATTTCCTGATTATGCTGGAAAGGGAAGGTTTTAATGATGACATGCACATTAAGGTTGAAGTTCAAAAAGGATTCTTCACCGGTAACTTGAAGCAGCTTGAAGGCTTGAAGCGTAAGATTGTTGAGGAACTGAAGAGTGATATTCTTATTACACCAAAGGTAGAGCTGGTTGAGCCCAACAGTCTTCCCGGAGGAGAAGGGAAAGCGATCAGGGTAATTGACAACAGGGAAGATTGATGGCTTTGTAAAAAGTCGAATTTCTACCCTTTTTGTCATTCCCGCGTAGGCGGGAATCCAGTTATTTTAAGTACTTGTAGACTCCCGCCTTCGCGGGAGTGACAGCAAGTGAGACTTTTTACGAATCCATCAAAGTTAGGAGTACATGAAATGATAGCCTATCAGCTTTCGGTATTTGCGGAGAACAAGCCCGGGAGGCTGGCCAAGGTCACCCGAATCCTTGCAGGAGAAAAGATAAATATACGGGCCATTGCTATTTCTACTTCCGGGGAATTCGGAGTTATAAATATTCTGGCGGATGACCCGAAGCGGGGCCTTAAAGTATTGGAAAAAGCAGGCTTAACCGTTAGTTTAAAGGAAGTGATAGCAGTATTGATCGAAGACAAACCCGGTGGACTGGATAAGCTGATTCAATTACTTTACGATGAAAATATAAATGTAGAAAATGCATACGGATTTGTTCTTGAAAGCTGGAAACAGGCGGTCTTCGTCGTTGATGTAGATCAACTGGACAAAACCCAGGAAATACTCAAGAAAGCGGGATTCGAAACCTTGAATGCGGATGCGCTGTCTGCTATAGAACCGTTTCACTTCATGAAATATTAGAAAGGAAATTATGACACACGAAGATGCAGGGCATTATGCCTCAAAACATTCACCTGACACCATGCTTGACACAAAAATTGCCGAGGCCATAACAAAAAAACTCAAGGATGGTAAAATCACATGTGCTGTGGCGCATAAAATTGCCCATGAATTAGATGTATCGCCGGATAGTGTTGGTGTGGCTATAGATCTCCTTGAGGCACGAATAAGCACGTGCCAGCTCGGATTATACGGATACAGTCCTGAGAAAAGAATTGTTGAACCGGCAGAAAATGTATCGCAGGAACTGGAGGACGCTATCAGAAATTCGCTGGTGAATGATCGCCTGTCCTGTTTGTCATCCTGGGAGATAGCCCGTCAGTTACATATTCCCAAAATGAATGTTGCTGCTGCCTGTGAAACATTAAAAATAAAAATATCGAATTGCCAATTAGGGTCTTTTCGCTAATAAATAGTGGTGCGAAGCAACAGTTTCGGCGTATGGTGTTTAATATTGTTGCCCGCAACCAGAACGATCATACGAAAAACATTGCCTTCCTGATGGGTAAGGCCGGCCAATGGCGTCTTTCTCAGGCATAAGATGTAATCTACTCATACAATCCAGGCGGTAGCTGGACAGGCAAACATCAAATGTCGATAAACGGGAAACGAGATAATTTTTCAAAAGACGATCTTGCACTGGTTTCAGGAAAAATCAGGTATTATGTCCCCCGAAATCCGAAATCGAAATTTGTAAATAAATTAAATCCTGGTTATTATTCAATTGTTGAATGAGGAGCTACTTTTTACCACCACCGCCATGACCACCTCCGTGACTTCCGCCATGGCCGGCATGACCCCCTTTGCCTGTTCCTTTTCCATCATAACCTTTGGAATGTCCCAATCCCAGCCCCTTGCCTTTATCTGATTTAATGGCAAAACTTTGGCTTGTTTTCTGTTTCTCCTCTCTTGCCTGGTGTCTATTCCGGGTACTAACCTGTTTCTTTGCATGGCCAAGCCCAAGCACACTGGAGTGAACTCCAAGCTTATGAGCGATTTCTCCCCAGCCCATACCTGATTGCCTCATTTTTGCTATGTCTTCTCTCTGTGATACCGTTTCTTTGGCAAGAGTCTCTTCAAAACTGGCTTTTGCCGAATCATACGCTATCTGAGCCTGCTCAATTTTCTCTTCATCTCCTGACCGTTTGGCCTCTTCAAGCTCCCTTTCGGCGTATCCCAGATATTCCTTAAAGGAGGATACCCCGGAATCTTGAAGTGCTGCTGCCTCGGCTAAATTCTGAGCATGCTGTTCCTGGGCTGCATTTGTAATCTTTCCTGAATCCGGTGACTCATTCAGGTCATTTTCGTCTGCCAGCAACGGCTGGATTTGAAAAGTCAGGAAAAATAAAAGTAATGCAAAGTAAATTAGATACGTTTTTCTTAAATTTTTCATGTTTTCCTCCAAATAGTCATGGCATAACAGTGAGTCAATGAGTGTGGTACTCACTGAGATTTAAGTATAGTTGCGTACTGATCGTTAAATATGGAGCAATATGCATGCCATTATGTATTTTATATCAAAAAGTATATTTTCTTCAATACTTAACTTTGATGCGGGTGTACGACAAATTTATGGGTAACATATTTTATCCACAGGCTCTGTACTCCCAAAAATCTTCCCATAGATTACTGAGGATACAACAACGCAACGCGATAATATTATTTGCCCCTCGAACTGTCCA
>Ga0268281_1000149_pt1 | contig 54456 bp, 56 predicted proteins | sample saktaG_10_FD_190134 | JGI IMG/M metagenome (GOLD analysis project Ga0268281, IMG submission 190134) | Saline water microbial communities from Sakinaw Lake, British Columbia, Canada - sak_2011_5_24_50m | ecosystem: Environmental > Aquatic > Non-marine Saline and Alkaline > Saline ...
CTAGCATTTGCATGGTATTAACTGAGTTAGTTTTTACTAACTCCAGCCAACCACCAACCGATTCATTTTGCAACATGTTTTAAGTGCCTCATACTGTAAAGTATACCAGTGGCCAGTGCATTTTTTGACTATGTTTTTTATTAGTGATAAAATTAAATAAATTAGTAACTAAATTTATTTTTTAAAAACATGGAAAATAGAGAAAATAAAAATTTAGATAGTGCACAAGAAACAGAGGCGCAAAAAGCTTATGTTGAGGAATTAAAAAAAGCAGGGATTGTATCGCAAGAAGCTCCGCCCGAAGTTAAACCCGAAGAACAACCACAAGCGCCAGAACTCGAAGCTGAGGCGCCTAAAAAAATATCCAGAGAAGAAGAAAAAATTCAAGAAACTGTTGCTGCGTTAGAAAAACTGCATGAGGAGCATTTGGGGGTGAAAGAAACCGTTGAGCAGGAACCGGAAGTTGATGTGGAAAAAGTGCCGGAACTAAAAATAGCAGAGACAGAAAAAGACTATACGCCCAAAGAACGGTTGTTGGCGTTAAAAAGCGAGGTAGAAAGCTTGGGTCAAGAAATTGTAAAAGCAAAAGAGAGAAGAAAAAATATTTTGGAAAGCGGCTTTAAAGAAAAGAGCAAACCTGCGATAGAGGAAGTTAGAAAGCTTGAGGAGCAGGAAAAAAATATACTTAAAGAAATAGAAGAAGCGCGGAAAGAGGTTAAAAAACAGGCAGCCGAAACTCTATCTGCTCCGGATGTGATGAAAATGAGGCCGAGGGCAATATTGGAGAGTTTTAGGGATATTACTGAAAATGAAAAAGGAGAAAGTAGACATTTATTTAAGGAAAGGGATGAGATGGTGAAACAAAACATGGAGGCAAGAAAAATGAAAATTATACCCGGAAATAAAGCAGAAGAATACCGGGCAACACTAATAGCAAAAGAAGAAGTGAGAATTAATTCAGAAGAGCGCTCTGTTGCTATAGCCACTTGTTGGGAGCGGCTTTCTGCTAAACAAAAACAGCAGTTTGGGGCTCCTGATTCGCAGGGATTTCAAAATTATTTACAGGGAAAAAGGGAAAAGCTGGGAGTTCCTGAAGATGATTTTTATAATTTAGTCAGAGCCGGGATTGTGCCCGAACAGATGAAAAAAAGAGGAAGATTTATGGGCGCAATATTGGGCGACTTTAAGGTTATAGATTCGCGCTATCCTAAACCGTTGGAGATGTCTAAAGAAGAGTTCAACAAATTGACAGCCGGTTTGCAAAACGGGCGGGTAGAAGCTATAATGATGGCGGCAGAAAGGCATGCAGATAGAATGATAGAGGAAGGAAGGAAGGCGCTAAGAACCGAGAAAGATGTTTGCGCAAAAAAGATTATCGAACAAACAATTGCCGATTATAATTCAGAACAGCAGAAAGAACAAAAGGCTGAAATGGAGCGCCAAGTTCTAAAAGCAAAGCGCACGCCTAAGGTGTCTATTAAAGGAGAAAAAAAGAAAACCCCTGGAATAAAATTTAAACCACAGCCGGAAAGAAAACCTAATAGAAAGCCGAATAGGAAGCGCGCGAAAGATGGAGAGTCGGCCATAGCAGCCTAAAAATAAGTAATAAATAAAAAACAGCCCTTAATTAAGGCTGTTTTTTAATGTTAATTTTATTTACCTGCCCTGAGCCCGCCGAAGGATTAGGTCTCTAATTTCGGCCGCTCTTTCAAAGTCTAAATTTTTGGCGGCTATTTTCATTTCTTTTTCTAAAAGATTTTTGTCGTGAACCACAAAAAATTCTTCTGCAACACTTTCCTGTCCTGAGCGAGCGGAGCGAGTCGAAGGATTAGAAAATCCCCAATCTCTAATATCTGTAATTATTGTTTTTGGAGTAATTTTATTTTTTTTATTATAATCCTCCTGTATTTTTCTTCTTCTATTTATTTCATCGATTGCAGACTTCATTGAAAGGGTTATTTTATCTGCATACAAAATTACTCGCCCATTTATATGTCTTGCCGCCCTTCCCATTGTTTGTATCAAAGTTGTTTTGTTCCTTAAGAATCCCTCTTTGTCGGCATCCAGGATTGCGACCAATGAAACCTCCGGCAAATCAAGGCCTTCTCTTAAAAGATTGATTCCAACCAGTACATCAAATTTTCCTTCCCTGAAATCTTTTAAAATTTTTGGTCGTTCCATTGTTTTAACTTCAGAATGCAAATACTGGGTTTTAATCCCCTTTTCAATTAAATAGTCAGAAATTTCTTCGGCCAATCTTTTTGTTAAAGTTACAACTAAGGTTCTGCCTGCCCCGTTAAATTGTTTCGCTTTTAGCGAAACACCGCCTTCGGCGGATTTAACGGGGTGAATTTTTTTTCCTTTTATTTTTTTTTTTACTTCTTCGATTAAATCTTTGATTTGGTTTTCTGTTTTTCTTATCTCAATTAATGGTTCTAACAAACCGGTTGGTCGTATTAATTGCTCTACAATATTTTTTTCGGCTTTTTGCGTTTCAAACTCGGCGGGCGTGGCAGAAACATAGATTGTCTGTTTTTGCCTTTCTGCAAATTCTGTAAAATTGAGAGGTCTATTATCAATTGCTGACGGTAAGCGAAAGCCAAAATCAATTAATGTTTGTTTTCTTATTTTGTCCTGGATAGACATGGCTCTAATCTGAGAAATTGAAATATGAGATTCGTCGATAAATATTAATGAGCCATCAGGATTAAAGTAATTAAAATAATCAACCAAAGAAAATGGTGGTGATCCCGGCTTTCTAAATTCCATATGGCTGGAATAATTTTCAATTCCTTGGCACCTCCCGGTTTCTGTGAGCATTTCTAAATCATAATTTGTTCTTTGGTCCAATCTTTCCGCTTCCAGATTTTTTCCTGCTTTTTTCAGTTTTATTAATTGCCCTTTTAGTTCTAGCCTTATGTTTTCGATTGCAATCTTTAGTTTGTCTTGCGGAGCCACCCAAAAAGTCGCAGGAAAAAGCTTGTAGCTTGTACTTTGTGTTTTGTATTTTGGGTCTATGCCGGGCTTAGACCAGGAAATTTTTTCTATGGTATCTCCGTTAAACTCCACGCGGATTATTTTTTCTCCAGTGACAATATAGATTTCAACCATATCCCCTCTGACGCGAAAATAACCAGGTTTAAACTCCCCGCCTTGACTCGTCGGCGAGGCAGGAATATCATTTCTTTGATATTGCAGGTTTGTTAATAAAAATAAAAAATCTCTACGTTTTATTTTTTGATTTACATATATTTCCAAAGAAGTGCCTCCATAATTTTCCGGCGAGCCGATGTTATAAATACAAGAAACCGAAGCAACCACAATTACGTCTTTTCTTTGAGTTACATCCTGGACCGCGGCATGTCTTAATTTGTCAATTTCTTCGTTTATTTTTGCGTCTTTCTCTATATATGTGTCTGATTGCGGGATATATGCTTCGGGCTGGTAGTAGTCATAATAAGAAACAAAATAATGAACTGCGTTGTTTGGAAAAAATTCTTTGAATTCCTGGTAGAGCTGGGCAGCTAATGTTTTGTTTGGGGAAATTATTAAAGTGGGCTTTTGAATTTTTTGGATAACATTTGCTAAAGTAAAAGTTTTTCCAGAGCCGGTAACACCCAAAAGTACCTGGTCTTTAACCTCGGATTTTAAATTTTTGACTAGCCGTTTAATAGCTGTGGGCTGGTCGCCCTTTGGTTTAAACTTTGATTTTAGCTGAAAATCCATATAATATAGAAGTATGATATCTTATTTAAACGGAAAAATTATTTTAAAGGGCCCGACGACGGGCACCCCTAAGTTTATTATAGTGGAAGTGGCGGGTATTGGCTATAAGGTTTTTTTGAACCGGCAGAATCTATTAAAATTACCAGAAATCGGAGAAAATCTCAACCCCGCAAAGCCATCTGATGATGGCCGCGGGGTAAAGCTTTTTATATATCAAAATGTAAAAGAAGAAGCGCTGGATCTTTATGGATTTTTTACGTATGATGAGCTGGAATTTTTTGAAACCTTAATGGATATAAGAGGAGTTGGGCCAAGGTCTGCTTTAGATATTTCAGCTTTGGGTTCTTTAGATAAAATAAAAGACAGAATTTTAAAACAAGACGAGAAAATATTTGATGGAATTCCTGGCATTGGTTCTAAAAAAGCAATGACAATAATTTTAGAATTAACCGGAAAAATAAAAATGTTAGGTACAAAAAAGGGTTCGGCAGATGAAGCCGAAGATGCTTTAACCCAGCTTGGTTTTTCAAAACAGCAGGCGAAAGACGCATTAAGCCGAGTTTCCGGTTCTGTAAAAAATCCGGAAGAACGGATAAAACTTGCATTAAAAAATTTAGGAAAATAGAATTAGATGGATAAGCTTATTTTTTGGGGAGTTTTATTTATATTCATAGATTTGGCAGGATTTTATTTTGCATATTTGTATGGTCGTAAGACAAAGGAATTTAGATGGCGTGAATATATAGCGATAACTATTTTTCCGATTATCGGAGTTTTAGTTTTAACATATCTATTCGGCGCAAAAGTTTTTGCTTTGTTTATAGCCAGTTGTATAGTTGGATTTTCCTTAGAATATATTTTGGGGTTGGCTTACCATAAAACCCTGAACAAAAAGTTGTGGGAGTATAAACGCTTAAGTATAAATGGGTATACAAGTTTATTGAGTATTCCTTTTTGGGGCGTTGGGGGCGTTGCTTTTTGGTTCTTAGGTAAATTAATCGGGTTGTAATAAATGAATATTAAAGAATTTATTAAAAAGTTTATACCGAAGGGCTTATTAAGAGGATACCATTTTTGTTGGGCGCTTTTGGGCGCTTGTTATTTTGGTTTCCCGGGATATGGTAAAAAATTAAAAATTATTGGGGTTACCGGGACTAGCGGAAAATCAACAACAACAGATTTTATTACACTAATTTTAGAAGAATTCCCGCAAAATGGTTCCACCATCGCGGGGCAAGCCGGGAATAAAGTAGCTTCTATTTCTACAATAAGATTTAAAATCGCAGATAAAGAATGGGAGAATAAATATAAAATGACAATGCCGGGCAGATTCGTGATTCAGAAATTTTTAAGACAGGCAAAAAACGCTGGATGTAAATATGTTGTGTTGGAAGTTACGTCGGAAGGTATTAGGCAATTTCGCCACAAGTTTATAAATTTCGATTGCGCCGTTTTTACAAATTTATCGCCCGAACATATTGAGAGTCATGGAGGTTTTGGAAATTACAGAAACGAAAAATTAAAATTATTTAAAGCAACAAAAAATATTCACGTAATAAACACAGATGACGAAAATTCAAAATATTTTTGGGATATCCCCGCAAAGCAAAAAGCCGGTTTTTCAAGCAAGGATGCAGACAATTTCGACCTTAAATTAAATTTAATCGGAAATTTTAATATTTTAAATGCGTTGGCCGCAATATCTGTGGCAAAAGCCTATGGAATCAGTTTTGATGTTTGTAAAAAAGCTTTAGAAAAAGCAAGGGCGATTTCGGGCAGAATGGAGGTTATATCCGAGAGCCCAATTAAAATTATTGTTGATTACGCCCATACTCCAGACCAGCTGGAAGCGGTTTATAAGACTCTGGATTCCCGCTTTCGCGGGAATGACAGTGGAGGTCTAATTTGCGTTTTGGGGTCTTGCGGGGGCGGAAGAGATAAATGGAAGCGGCCGATTTTAGGAGAAATCGCCAAAAAATATTGTAAAGAAATTATTATCACCAACGAAGATCCTTATGATGAAAATCCAATGGAAATTATAAATCAGGTTGCAGAAACCGCCGGTCAAAATGCTCAAAAAATATTAAATAGACGAGAGGCCATAGAAACAGCTATAAAACTTGCTAAACCGGGGGAGATTGTTATAATCACAGGAAAGGGGTCAGAGCCATGGATGTGTGTGGAAAACGGACGTAAAATTCCATGGGACGACCGCCAAATCGTAAAAAACGCATTAATTAATACTAAATAAAATATGGCAGAACAACCACAAAACGTAAATCCGGAAACAGAGAATAATTCAGAAGAGGCAGCAGTAGCCGTTGTGAATGAGGCTGTGTCAAGTGCAGAGATTAGAGATGCTGTGGAAAATAATCCTCCTGCGGAAACCGTTTCAAGATTTCGTAAATTTTTGAAAGATAACTGTGGACAGATCACCGAAAAGGATCAGCTTGATGTGAGGGAAGCGCAATTAAATATTATTAGCGCCGGGAGTGGCTTGGTGCATTTTGTTCGCTGTTTAGCCGAGGCAGCTTTTGAGATTGCATATGAAACTGCAAAAAATAAAGGTAAAATGACAGCCGGAAAAGCGTACGAAATCACCAACAGGCGGCTTTCTCTCGACGCTAAAAAAGAAAAAAAATAATAAAATATGGTTAAAGATAAAAAGAATCCTTTAGAGAATTTGACAGAGGAACAGAAGGCGCTTGGCTTGAGAATTTTCGATTTGCTGCTGGCAAAAGCATTGAGGAAAATATACTCTAATCTTGATGAAAAAACCAGAGAAGATATGGATAAGGTATTTTCTTCCGGGAGCGATAAAGAAAAGGACGATTTTATAAAGAAAAATATACAGAAGTTTAAAAAAAATTTTAAAGAAGAAGCTAAAAAGATTGAAGAAGAACTAAAGAAAAAAATAGCAGATCAAATTCTTGTAGGGTAACGGCCGGAATTGCTTTTTTTTAAAATTTATGTTAGAGTATAAAAGACAGAGAAATCGTCTTTTTTTATTAAAAATAAAGTCTATGGAAAATAAATTATCGAAGTCGGTCAAAAAATTTATTCGCACACAGAAGGCGCAGATAAGGCGGCAATTTTTGGATGTAAAAAAACAAGAAGAGCTGATTAAAGAAATGTATAATAAACTTGATTTGTTTAAGTAATATTATGAAAATACAAGATATTTACAACCTAATGCTTAAAATGGGCACGGATTCCGATTTTAGGGGGAAAGACGGTGTGCAGAAGCTGTTGGACAGCAAAAGGAAAAAGTTCGATGCGATTTCTGAAAAAGAAAAACAGGAGTTTGATAAAGATGCCCTTGAAAACCCATATTTGGATTCCGGTATTTATAATATTTCTGATGATAAAGAGATTAAAAAAGTTTTAGTTGGGATAGATATCGGACCGGAGGAGATTTTGATTGCAAGAGAACTGGGAGATATTGATTTGGTTATTGCCCACCATCCAATGGGAAAGGGGTTGGCTCAATTAGCAGATGTTATGGAATTGCAGGCAGATGTTTATAATTATTACGGCGTGCCGATTAATGTTGCCGAAGGCTTAATGAAAGAAAGAATTTCGGAAGTTGCCCGGGGTGTTAACGCTTCAAATCACCAAAGAACGGTTGATGCCGCCAGGCTTATGAAAGTTAATTTGATGAATTCTCATACGCCATGCGATAATTTGGCTGCTAAATTTTTAAAGAATTTTATTGAGGGAAAAAATATTAACACAGTCGGCGAATTAATAGATGCTCTGAAGGAAATTCCAGAATATAAAGAGGCGATGAAAATAGGAGTTGGTCCTAAAATTTTTGTCGGTTCTCCAGATAACCGTTGCGGAAAAATAGCCATGGCCGAAATAACAGGAGGTACGGAAGGCTCTCCCAAACTTTACGAGAAAATGGCGCAAGCCGGAGTTGGAACTGTTGTGGGAATGCATATCTCAGAAGAGCACAAAAAAGAAGCAGAAGCTGCGAATGTTAATATTGTAATTGCCGGTCACATATCTTCTGATTCTTTAGGAGTTAATTTACTTATGGACGAATTAGAGAAGCAAGGAATAGAAATTGTGTCATGTTCAGGATTTACAAGATTCTCAAGAGTTGACATTTAGCTATTTTAGAATAAAATAACAATTATGAGGGGGTGAGGAGTTTATCTCCAAGGACATAATAGCTTGTAGCGAAGGAGGTAAAAGTATATATCTAAGTTCATTGTCCGAAGTTAGGCTCGAGAAACGGCCGAGATCGTTGCAAATTATTAACCCCCTCTTTAAAAACCATCCCCGCTTAGCGGGGGTGGTTTTTTGTTGCGAATCTTTAATCAGAAGAATTGTTGTGCTAATATAAGGCAAAGGTCATATATATTAATTAATAAATAATTTTAAAAATTATGGCTGTAAAAAAGAAATCGGCATCAAAACCCACCCGTAAAGCTGTTGTTAAAACTTCAGCCAAGGAGGGCAAATTAATAGGCAAAATTACCCATTATTTCTCTAATATAGAAGTGGCGGTTATTGAGCTATCGGCTCCGTTGAAAATGGGAGATACTATTAGAGTAGTCGGGGGGCAGGAAACTGATTTTGAGCAGGAAGTCGGTTCTATGCAGATTGACCACAAAGAAGTGAAGTCTGCCAAAAAGGGAGATTCTATGGGGATGAAGGTTGATGAAAAAGTCCACGAAGGATACAAAGTTTTTAAAATCTGAGGTCAGATTTTAAAAACTAAATTTCTAATTTCTAATTTCTAAACAATTTTTAAATTGTTAATTTTAAAATGACAGAGAATATACAAGAAAAAATTGAAGACAAGATTATAGATTGTATTAATTTAACCGCTGGCGGGCGACTGGTAATTTTTAAACCGGAAAAAAAGGGTTTTGAGGATTATTTGGCAGTGGGGAAAAAAGGAAATTACAAAGAAAAAGAAATATATTTTGAAATTATTAGCCTTGCCGGACAAGTAAGACTCAAGGGGCACCCCAGTAATTTTGTAAAAGATTTTATAAAAGACGATTTTCAGCCCAGCCAAAATTTTTATTTATTGTTTGTCTTTTTTAATGAGATCACACAAAAGATAAGTGACAATATCTGGCTGGTGCCATCTTTGTATTTTAGAGATGCCGCAGAAGTAGTAAAGTCGCAGGAAGGCGAAAATATATTAAGGTTTCAGGCGCCGACAGATATCAAAAACAAAAACGAATATTCAAAATTTATAGTGGACGCAAAAGAATTGGGCAAGTTGATTTTAGATGCCCTTGAAAGGGGTGGTGAATTTGAGTTTAAAGAAGCAGAATATGGCAGGCAAGGGGCGGTAAATTTGGACAGTTTAAAAGAGTTTCTGTGCGAAGCCCGAAGGAGCACTTATGCCGCAGGCGCCCCATCCATCGATAACCCGCGCCTTTTAGCATCCAAGCAGTTGGAATTTCAAAAAAGAGATTATTTTTACAGAGATATTTATTTTACAGGAGATAAAAAAATTATAGGACAGGAAATTGTGTATCAAAACTCAAATCCGGTGTGGGGTATGAGCTATATCGGAGATGCAATTGGTAAGCTGAAAACTAATTTTCTCAAAGAGTCGCTGTTAAGATTATCTGAAAGATGCCGATTTGGAGAAGTTTGTAAATATAAAAAAAGAGAGCTGGAATATCAAGATAATGGGCACGGCAGTTTGGAAGAATTTTTTGGCAAGGAGAAGATTTTTTTAGAAGGCAAAAATATTTATAAGTTAGACTACCAAGGAGGATTATTATAATGAAATTTTCAGCAGATTTTCATATACACTCAAAATATTCCAGAGCCACTTCGCCGTTGATGGATTTAGAAAACTTAGACAGGTGGGCAAATATAAAGGGAATAAAAGTTTTGGGCACGGGAGACTTTACTCATCCAAAGTGGTTTGGAGAAATAAAAGAAAAATTAAGCCCTGCTGAGCGGGGTCTTTTTCGACTAAAAGGAGTAGAATCTCCTACGCGTTTTATTTTGACATCAGAAATCAGCTGCATATACTCAAAAACCGGCAAAGTAAGAAAGGTTCATATTGTGATTTTCGCGCCATCGATAAGCGTTGTAGAAAAAATAAACTTAAAATTAGGCGAAATAGGAAATTTAAAAGCAGATGGCCGACCGATTTTGGGGCTGGATGCGAAAGAATTGGCGAAAATTGCTTTAGACGCCGATGGAAATTGTCTGGTGGTTCCGGCACACATTTGGACGCCATGGTTTTCTGTTTTCGGCTCGAAGTCCGGGTTTAATTCTTTGGAGGAATGTTTTGAAGAATACACAAAATATATTTATGCAGTTGAAACAGGGCTTTCTTCAGACCCCGCGATGAATTGGCGGTTGTCCCAATTAGATAAAATCACTTTGATTTCCAACTCAGACGCGCATTCGCTTCCTAAAATTGGAAGAGAAATAAATGTTTTTGATACAGAATTAAGCTACGAAGGAATTGCAACGGCAATAAAGACAAGCAACCCCACTTCGCCAAGGCTTCGCGGGGCAAGGTTTTTGTACACCATAGAATTTTTTCCGGAAGAGGGCAAATATCATTACGATGGCCATAGGTTGTGCGATTTAAGTTTGTCTCCGAAAGAATCAAAAAAATATAATAATATCTGCCCCAGATGCGGAAAACCTCTGGTAATTGGAGTGTTAAACAGGGTTGAGGAGTTAGCTGACAGGCCGGAAGGATTTGTGCCAGAAAATGCAATCCCGTTTAAAAATTTAATCCCATTAAACGAGGTAATCGCCGAATCAATCGGTGTTTCTGTGGCGGGGAAAGAGGTTTCAAAGCACTATAATAATTTAATAAAAAAGCTGGGCAACGAGTTTGAGATATTGCTGGAATCTTCGAGAAAAGAAATAGAGCAGGAATCGTCGAAGGAAATTGCAGAAGGAATTATGAGAATGCGCGAGGGTAAAGTTTGTGTTGAGCCGGGGTACGACGGCGTTTATGGAAAGATTAAAATTTTTGATAAAGTAGGCGCCGAAAGCGGGGGAAAAACCGATTTTAACCAGAAAACTTTATTTTAAGAGACGGGCCTTGGTCTAGGTTTCTCAAAAATTGTAATAAATGTTGACATTTTAAATGCAGTGGAATATTATTATACTATCCTCAAAAAAGGAAACGGCGTATAATAATAATAAACAAACAGACATGGATGGAAAAATTTTTTACACAACCAAGGCGAAGCTACAAGAGCTCCAAAAAGAGTACGATGAGTTTTTAGTTTTAGAGCATAAAAAATCCATAAGCCAGGAAGCGCCTAAAATTCTGGAGTCAGAAGATTTAAATCCGGAATTTGTGAGTTTCCAAGAGGACGTTGGTTTTTTAAGATCTAGGATTGACGAGCTAAAGAATATTTTAGACCACCACGAATTAATAAAAAATCCTCCAAGAGACAGGCGTGACGTTGTTGGTTTGGGAGCTAAAGTTAAAATAGATGTAGACGGCCAAAGGGATGAATTTGTTATTGTGGGAACACTTGAGGCAAACCCTGCTTTGGGGAAAATAAGTGATGAATCGCCGGTGGGCAGGGCTCTTTTGGGACACAAGGTTGGAGACGTGGTGGTTGTTTCTTCTCCGATAAAAATAGATTACAAAATACGAAATATAAAATACGAAATCAATTAATGAACCGGCAAGGAATATATTTCGTATTATTTTTATATGGATAAAATTATAAAATTTTTTTCAGAAGTCGGGAAATTAAAAGAAATGCCAAGGCGTGGCTGGGTTATAAGAGACGTTAAAAATCCGGAAAGCATAGCCGATCACACATTCAGAGTAGCTATTATGGCGTGGGTTTTGGCTGTGAAAAAAAATAGCAAAACTAATTTGGAAAAGCTTTTAAAAATGGCCTTGGTACACGATATTTGCGAGGTTTATTCCGGAGATACAACTCCTTATGATTCTGTTCTCCCCAAAGACAAGAAAAAAAGACAGGAGCTGTTAAAAACTTGGCCCAGATTTTCTGAAGCAGAGAAAAAAAGATTGGCAGAAAAAAAATATAAAAAAGAGAAAGCCGGACTTGAAAAGTTAATAAAAGAGTTACCACCGAAATTGAAGCAGGAAATGATGGGACTCTGGTTAGACTATGAAAGAGGAGCTAGTGTGGAAGGGAAATTTTTCAAGCATGCAGACAGAATAGAAAGTTTTTTACAGGCGTCAGAGTACTGGAGAAGCAATAAAAAACTTCCTTTAAAGCCGTATTGGATACAAGCAGAAGAGCTTCACGACGACCCAACACTATTGGAATTTATTAGGGAAATAGATAGAGAATTTCATAAAACAAAAAAGCCAAAAGAATAATGTTCACTCTAGACCTTATAGCTCAAATAGGCATAACAATCTTCGGAGTAAGCGCCATAATTTTGGTGGCAAGGAAAAATAAATGGGGGTTTGTACTGGGGATGCTTTCGTGCCCTTTCTGGTTTATTACTTCTTATATAAATCAGCAGTGGGGGGTATTTTTTCTAAATATCATCTATGCTGGCACGTGGATTTACGGAACATATAACTGGTTTCATAAAAAAGACAAAAAGATATAAAAGTTAATTTTACCCCGGAAGGGGTTTTTTGTTTAATTAAAAAGCAGTTATAGTATAATATATAAATATTATAGATATGAAAAATCAGGAATTGTCTAAAATATTTTTTGAGATGGCAGATCTTCTGGAAATGGAAGGCGTGAGTTTCAAGCCTTTTGCATATAGAAAAGTGGCTCTTTCTTTGGATAGCTTAAAGGAAGACGTTGGAGAAATATACAGAAGCAAAGGGTTGGAGGCTCTTCAGGAAATTCCTGGGGTTGGCGAGGGTATAGCTAAAGCCATAGAAGAATATCTAAAAAATGGGAAAATAAAAAGTTTAGCAGAACTTAAAAAAAAGTTGCCGATGAAGATTGATGAACTATCTAAGGTGGAAAGTTTGGGTCCTAAAAAAATAAAAGTTCTTTATGAAAAACTGGGAGTAAAAAATTTAAAAGATTTGGCAAAATCTGCTAAGGCGCACAAGATAGCTCCCCTCTTTGGTTTTGGAGAAAAAACAGAAAAAAATATCTTACAGGGTCTGGAATTTTTAAAACAAAGCAAGGGAAGATTTTTATTGGGAGAAATTATGCCGGCAGTAAAAATAATTGAAGAAAGGTTAAAAGCCAGAAAAGAAATAAAAGAAATTAGCGTTGCGGGCTCTGTACGAAGAAGAAAAGAGACAATTGGCGATATAGATATTTTAATTGTGTCGGACAATCTTAAAAAAACTGGTGATTTTTTTGTTTCTATGCCGGAAGTTAAAAAAATATGGGCCGAGGGTTTAACAAAATGTTCTGTCAGGTTTCGCGAAGGTTTTGATATTGATTTAAGAATGGTTCCGCAGAAAAGTTTTGGTTCAGCTTTGCAGTATTTTACAGGCTCAAAAGAGCATAATATCGCCACCAGGAAAATTGCCATTGAAAAAGGATTAAAACTTTCAGAATACGGAGTGTTTAAAAGTGAAAAGCAAATTGCCGGTAAAACAGAAGAAGAAGTTTATAAAGCTATCGGGCTTCCATTTATCGCTCCGGAAATGCGCGAAGACGACGGAGAAATCCAGGCCGCCGTTAAAAAAGAATTGCCCGTTTTAGTTGAGTTAAAAGACATAAAGGGAGATTTGCACTGCCATTCAAGTTTTGAGGCGCCGGGGCAAGATAGGAGTTCAATTGAAGAAATGTGTGAAAGGGCCATAGAAATGGGTTATGAATATATTGGGATTTCCGACCACACAAAATTTTTAAGAATTGAGAGTGGTTTAAACGAAAAACAATTATTAAAACAGCACGAAAAAATTAGAAAATTAAACTCAGAATTTGGAGTACAGAATAAAAAATTCAGGATATTGCACGGTTGTGAGGCGAATATTTTAAACGATGGCTCAATAGATATTAAAGATGAAGTTTTAGAAAAATTGGATTATGTTATCGCCGGGGTGCATTCTTCTTTAAAAATGCCAAAACAGGAAATGACGCAAAGAATAATAAAAGCGATGCAAAATCCAAATGTTGATATAATTTCGCATCCCACGGGAAGATTAATAGGTAGAAGAGATGAATATCAAATGGACTTTGATAAAATTTTAGAGGTTGCCAAAGAAACAGGAACGATTTTAGAAATTAATTCTTCTCCTTTGAGGCTGGATTTAAATGGCTTTAACATTCGCAGAGCGAAGTCTCGAGGAGTAAAAATGATTATAAACACAGACAGTCACAAAAAGGGGCAACTGGACTTAATGGAATATGGAGTTTGGCAGGCACGAAAGGGTTGGGCTGGAAAAGGAGATATTATAAATACTCTATCTGTTGAGGAATTGCTCAGGAGTTTAAAGTAGTATTGACCCTTTGTGCGCGCAGGGGTATTATTAGATAATATTTAATTTCTTACCAATTTACGAATATCTACCAATATACAAATAGTATATTGGTACTGATTAGTAAATTAGTAGCCTTTAAATGAATATTAAGTCACTCGTAGTTATAGCTGTTCTTGCAACAGCGATTTTTGGTTTTGGTGGAATAGTTAATGCTCAAAGCGCCGACGTGCAAGCGCAGATCGCCCAGCTTCAGGCGATGATTCAGTCTTTGCTCCAGCAAATCGCTACGCTCCAGGCTCAGCAAGGAGGCACAACGCAAACTTGGTGTCACACTTTTGATACTAACTTGGGATATGCAAATTCCGGTTCAACAGAAGTTGGTTATTTGCACACAGCTTTAGGTAAAGAAGGAATTTCATATTCTACCGATAGCGGAAATACATATAGCGAACCAACAATGTCCGCCGTTGTCCAATTCCAGCAAAAATATTCTATTACTCCCTTAAGTGGATATGTAGGGCCATCTACGCGAGCAAAATTAAATTCATTGTACGGATGTTCAATAACTCCGAACTGCTCAACTTTATATTGGTTTGATAGCAGTAATACAACTTGCTCTGCTCAAAAACAATTTTGTGGAGTTTATATGTATCAAGGGTTGCACACATACCAGACACAGCAAGAATGTTTTAATGGGGTGGCAAAATACCAAATAACCTGCACCCCAAATTGGACGTGTAGCTGGGGGCGTGTATAAATGGTTATCAGCAACAAAAAGCAATTGATTCCAATAACTGCGGACAGATAGGAGTTTTGCCAATTGCTTGCCCCACTTTGGTTCAAGCTTGTACTCCTTCTGCCCAGCCGACTTTAACATTTGTTTCAAGCAATAACACTTATACTTACAACACAACAACTCCTGCAAATAGTGTTGCTACCGGCGTGCTCACTTTCAAGATAAAATCTAATGGAGGTAATATATCGCTAATAACTTCAGACAATGTTGTGGCCCAGGTTTGTGATATTAATGGCAATTGTACATCTGCAGGGGTATCTAAAAATGTTACTGTTTCGCCAAACCAAAGCATCCCGGATGGCGCAGAAGCAACTGTGACAGTTAGCGCATCTTACACGGGAGGGTCAGGATATATTTATTTTAAAATTAGTGAGATAGACTGGACGATAAATGGAACAATAACTCGCCAAACATCTGGATTAGATAGCTACAAGACGCCGGCTGTATATACTTTTGGTGGCGTAGCCACTCCTACAATTACCGTCACTTCGCCGAATGGAGGAGAAAATTGGAAAGTTGGTGAAACACATCGGGTAACTTGGGCGTCTCAAGGAATAAGCTCTGTTTATATTTATATTGAAAATCGCAGTCAAACCACTGGGAGCGGTTCTGCAAATTATATTACCCCTGGCGGATTAACTGCCATTTCCGCTGCGCAGGGTTATTATGATTGGACAATAACACAACAGCAACTACCTGTTGGCGATGCCAGCAAATATAAAATATATATCGTTGATAGCGCCACAAATGCGGCAGCATCGCCAATCATGGATTATGGGAATGATTATTTTACAATTTCTGCGGCCATAACAACGCCGTCAATTACTGTCACTTCGCCAAACGGAGGGGAAAATTGGAAGGTTGGTGAGACACATAATATCACATGGACTTCTTCAAATTTTGGAAGCATGGGCGTTTCTATAAATTTGCTTAATCCAGGTGCCACGGGAGCCGCGTATTTAAAAAATATTGCATCAAACTTACCGAATACTGGCACTTATCAATGGACAATTCCTTCTAATATTTCTGGGGGAACCTATAATTTAATGTTGGTTTCTTCTGGAGGGGTAGCGGTTCAGGATTACAGTGACAATTATTTTAATATCACTGTGGTTTCAACAACCCCATGTTTAAATGGCTCGGGCCCATTATTGCCCGGGCAGACGCGCTGCAGCACCACTGTTCCGTCATTGCCTGGAGCTTATAACTATAGTAACAGCAGTTTGGCGTCAATTTCTCATGCGCTTGCAAAAATAGTGGCGGAAATACAAGCAATGTTAAACAAATAGCTAATTATTAAAACCAGCCCAACTGCGGGGCTGGTTTTGTTTTTATATAACTGATACAATAATTCAATAAAAAACATGCCAAGGGAAAAGTCAGCAGGAGCAATAATTTACAGAAAAGAGTCAGGTAGTATTTATTACCTGCTTTTGCATTACACGCCATCTGAATCTGGAAAGCATGGTCATTGGGGATTTGCAAAAGGACATGTTGAAAAAGATGAAAGCGAAGAAGAAACGGCAAGGAGAGAGGTCGCTGAGGAAACCGGTATTAAAGATATAAAAATAATTCCCGGATTTAGAGAGCAGGAAAAATATTTTTTTAGAAAGGTTTATGGCCTAAAAGGCGAAGCAAGGAAGAAAGCGCCATGGGTTTTTAAGTTAGTTACTTTTTTTGTGGCGGAAACAAAAACTAAAGAGATAAAAATATCTGACGAACATATTGGGTTTTTATGGTTGTTGTATGACGAAGCAATCAAAAAAATAAGTTTTAAAAACTCAAAAAAGTTATTGGGTAAGGCAAATGATTTTATCACCAAAATATAGAAATTAGTAAAACAAAAAACCACCTTGCTGGGTGGTTTTTTTGAATGCTTACTTTTTTGCTTCTTCTATAACCTTTATAAATATTTCCGGATAATCATTTGCCAATTCGGACAAAACTTTCCTGTCTAACTCTATTTTATTTTTCTTTAATCCGTTTATAAGTCTGCTATATGTAATGCCGTTTTGCCTGGCTAACGCATTTATTTGTATATTCCACAAATTTCGGAATGTTCTCTTTTTGTTTTTTCTGTCCCTATATGCGTATGTCCATGCATGCCTTAACGCGTCTTTGGCTAATTTAAATTTAGATTTTCTTCCGTACTGAAAACCCTTGGCATGCGCCATTAAATGTTTCCTGTGCTTCCTGGATTGTACAGCTCTTTTTACTCTGCTCATATCTATTTAGTTAAATATTTTTTTATTTGTTTTGCTTCGTCTTTTGCCAGAGGAACCCATTTACGACCCTTTCTTCTTTGCTCTCCCGTCTTCTTGGACCTGTAATGGTTTTGGCCGGTAGCCCTCCTCATGATCTTCCCGTTTTTTGTTATTTTGAACCTTTTTACCAAGGCTTTTTTTGTTTTATTCACCCCGTTAGAGGTTTATCTTTATATGACATTAACATCAACTTCAGACAACCTCGTTACTATAGTATCCCCATTATAGGTCGAAACCTCTAACGGGGTTCATATCTTTATTATGCTTTGGAGACTATCATTGTGAAGCCTCTGGGTTCACGCTTCAGCTCTCTTTCAGTTTTAATTGGTATTAATGAATTTAAATTTTCCAAAAATAATTTTACTTTTTCTGTGGCAAATCCACCCATTGCTTTTTCTCTGCCCCTAAGCGACATATTTATTTTTACTTTGTCTCCCTCGTCTAAGAATTTTTTTGCTGTATTTGCTCTTGTTTCCATATCGTGTGGAGAAATATTAAAGGTTAGTCTTATTTCTTTTAGCTCTCCGCCACGGGGTTTTGACATTTTTTTTTCTTTCTTCGATTGCTGGTAAAGATATTTTCCGTAATTTGCAATTCTGCAAACCGGCGGTTCAACTTTTTCCGTTACCTGAATTAAATCCAAGCCCTTTGATTTTGCCAAATCAATTGCGCCAAATATGTTCATAACTCCCAACTGCTCTCCCGTTTCCGAAATTACTCTCACCTCTTTTGCCCTTATGAAATTATTGATTAATATTCTATTCAAAAAATTAAATTAAATTATATTGTACTTGCACCGCGTAGCTCGCAAGCGAAGTGGTGGAAGTGGCGATATTGAAATCGCGTCTGAAAAATTCTCAAAAGTAATTCTACAAGTTTAGTCAGTTTTGATGTTCGAGCATTAAATAGAAAACTAACAAAATTTTTAATGCCTTATCCCCTGCCTGCCGGTAGGCAGGTCTTTATTTTGGTAATTTTTAGGGGCGTAGAAATTACCTATCCTAATAATATAACACCTTCATTCATTTATTAGGAGTCAATGGTGAAGATGCCGCATTAAGCGAAAGCTAACGCGGGTTGCTTATTGAAATTAAAATTAGCAATTATGTTTTTTCTCAGATATTAATGAGCTCCAAGAAAGCTCAACTTGCCTTGCTTTAAAGAACAATCCGTCGAAACAATCACTCCCGTGATAATTCACGGTTAACCTCGCGATCAATGTCGCGTTTCTTTATTTTCTCTTTTTTGTTGTATTTCTTCTTTCCTTTGGCTAACCCGAATTCAAGCTTGATTCTACCACTGTTATCGTAAATTTTCAAGGGTATTAGCGAAAATCCCTTGGTTTTAGTCTTTCCTATCAAATAATCTATCTCTTTTTTATTTAAAAGAAGCTTTCTTCGCCGTTCGTCATTATAATCTGCTCCGGCGTTATTTGGCTGGTATGGAGGTATTTTTACTCCCACTAAAAGCGGCTCCCCCGTGGTTAATGTAATATATGAGCTGGATAAATTTATATGCCCGGTTCTTATCGATTTTACCTCTTGCCCAAACAAAACCAGCCCTGCCTCAAACTTTTCCAGGATTTCATAATCATAACCGGCCTTTTTGTTTTCACTATAAATCTTCATAAATTAATAGTATCATATTAACACAGAAGATAACTATTGACAAGTTTATATTCATATGATATAAGGACATTAATGGTGCGGAGAGCGTCTCTTCGCAAAATATTGCCCTTTCAAGCGATAAGAGGTGAAATATGCCAGTGCTTGTGATCTATGGTATGCCGTCCAGCGTCAAGCAAGAACATCTCGAAAGAGTGGTCTCAAAATTGCAAGTTGAGGTTGCCGCTTCGTTGGAACTGGAGCCAAGCGAGGTCTCGGTTTTCATGCCGGCGGACCTCATGCAAAAGGGTTTGGGCGAAGAGTTAATTTGTATCGTCCAAGGCTTATTTGAGAGGCCAGAACGCACAAATGAGGTTCGGTGGAGGATGGCCGCAGTTATTCGCGAGTGTCTCTACCTGTTCGTGCACGACCACAGTTTTGGGACACCCCTTGAAAATTGTAGGAAGGTTGAGGTCATTGTCAACCGTTTCCACCAAGATGTTGATGGCTTTGCAATGTGCAAGATCGGTCCTGCCAAGTAATCCCCCTATGTTCGCCCTATGCCGTTTTCGGAAAGCAATTTAACGCTTTTTGAAACGGCTTTTTTTTGTGGTAATTTTTGCTTTCTCCTATTTATTGACGACCGTTAATAAAGTGGATAAAGAGGTTTTTTATAAAAATCCTTTAAATTCGGATAGTTTTGTGCTAAAATTTTTAAATATGGCAAAGGAAACAATTATAATTTCTTTGGGAGGGTCATTGGTTGCACCTGGCGACATTGATTTGGTGTTTTTGAAGAATTTCCAGCGTTCTTTGGGAAAGTATATCGGAAGCGACCCCGCAAAATCGCCTAACGGCGTTCGCGGGGTAAAATTTTTTATTCTGGTGGGCGGAGGGAAAACAGCAAGGATTTACCAGAAAGCACTTTTAGAGTTTGGCGCAAAAAATAGCGATAGAGACTGGATGGGAATTAACATCACAAGGTTAAACGCGGAAATTATAAAGCAGATGTTTTCGGCAAATGGTTATCCTAAGATAATTACAGACCCGAACAAAAAAGTAAAAACAAGCAAAAATATTATTGTGGGAGCTGGCTGGAAACCGGGCTGGTCAACAGATTACGACGCTGTCTTGACAGCGAAAAATTATAATATAAAGACAATAATAAATCTTACAAACGTTGATTATGTTTATGATAAAAATCCAAACGAATTTCCTGGTGCGAAACCGTTAAAAGAAATTGATTGGAAAAATTTTCAGCGCATAGTGGGCGACGAATGGTCGCCGGGGCTTTCAATGCCCTTTGACCCAAGAGCTACAAAACTGGCCGCATCTTTAAAATTAAAATTAGCAATAATCAACGGAAAAAATTTAGAGCGACTCGAAGATTTTTTAGATAACAGGCCGTTTATAGGCACAATTATTAAATAATTATTATTAAAAGATTATTATTAAAATTATTAAATAAATATGAACAAAAAAATAGCAATTGTCGTCGTTATAATAATATTAATATTAATCGCTACGTTAGTTTATTATTTTATTATGAAAAACACACAAAAAGAGGCGTCAAATGAGGAAGTAAGCCAGAGTATTACTTTAAGGCCGCAGGAAAGCGCTACCGTGGGAGATTTAGTTATCACGCATAAGGGCGGTGGGCATAAAATTTTGATGGACGGGGGCGATTTGCAATATGCTGTTTTCGGTTTAGCGATAAAGGGGACAGATAAAACAGAAGAATTTTCTACAGCTGCGATACGCGATACTAATCAAATGTCTTGGAATGGATACTTAATAAAGATAGAAAAAATAGAGGGAGACGGCGATTCGGTAACTCTTTCAATAACCAAGTCACAAGAATAAAATTTCTATTTAGCCAATTATCGTAATGAAAGAAGAAATCAAAAAAATAGTTGAGAAAGCCCTTCGACAGGCTCAGGGCGTAGCGGTTGGGCGAGACAACCTTGATTTTTCAGTTGATGTCGCTGATAATAAGAGCCACGGAGATTATTCAACCAATGTTGCCTTGATTTTGGCAAAAAAAATGGGAAAGAATCCGAGAGAGGTTGCAGAATCGATATTAGAAAAAATCAGGAAAGACAGCATCTTTGCTAAAATAGAAATAGCCGGCCCGGGGTTTATTAATTTTTTTATTTCAGAAAAATATTTACAGAAAAAGGTGGCAGAAATCATAAAACAAGGAGAGAGGTTTGGTAATCTGAAAATTGGCGGATCCAATGGGTGCCCCAAAAAAATTAATGTTGAATTTATATCAGCAAATCCGACCGGCCCCTTAACTTTAGGAAACGGCAGAGGAGGTTTTGGCGGAGACGTGCTGTCAAATATTTTAGAAAAAGCAGGATATAAAGTTACAAGAGAATACTATATAAACGATACGGGCAACCAAATAAATAAACTTGGACATTCTGTTTTAAAAGATGCAGAGGCTGTTTATAGGGGGGAATATATAGACGAGCTAAATAAAAAAATTAAGGGTAAAACTCCGGAGGAGGTTGGCGCTAAGGCGGGTAAGGAAATTTTGGAAAAAATGATAAAGCCGTCTGTAAAAAAGATGGGAATTAAGTTTGATAAATGGTTTTCTGAGACAACTTTATATAAAAATAAAGAGGTAGACGAAGCAATCAATGAAATAAAAAAAAAGGGATTTACATATGAAAGCGAAGGAGCTTTGTGGTTTAAATCGAAAGAATTGGGAGACGATAAAGATAGGGTTTTGATAAGATCCGATGGGATTAAAACATATTTTTCTTCGGATATTGCTTATTTAAGAAATAAGTTTGAAAGAGGTTATGATAGATTAATTATATTTTTAGGAGCAGATCATTATGGATATGTGGCGCGGTTAAAAGCCGGCTGTCATGCGTTGGGATATTCCGCCGAAGGCGGATCCGCCTCTGGCGGAAAAAAAGGCAGCATTAATGCGATTGTTCTACAACTGGTCCGGCTTTTTGAAAACGGAAAAGAGGTAAGAATGTCAAAAAGAACGGGAATATATGTAACCATAAATGAGTTGATAGATGAGGTTGGACTGGATGTTGCAAGGTTTTTCTTTTTACAGAGATCCCTTAATACACACTTTAATTTTGATATGGATTTGGCAAAGAAAAAATCTGACGAGAACCCGGTGTTTAAAATCCAATATGCATATGCCAGAATAAACAGTATTTTTAAAAAAGCAAAAAGATCGGGCTCTAAGCCAAAAAACTTGGAATTCTTAAAGGAACCCGATGAGTTAGGATTAATAAAGCAGATGATAAAATTTCCGGAAATTATTCAGGACACGGCAAGCGATTACCAATTGCAAAGATTGCCTAATTACGCGTTAGAGCTGGCCGAATCATTCCATAGATTTTACGAGAGCTGTAAAGTTATTTCAGAAGACAAAAAATTAACTGATGCCAGATTGTCTTTACTGTTGGCAACAAAAATTGTTTTGAAAAACGTTTTAGAATTAATGGGTATTTCGACCCCCGAAAAAATGAACAAGAATGAAATTAAATAACAAATATTATGTTCTGCGACATGGAGAAGCTGTATCTAATGTAAAAAGCATAGTTTCTTGCTTGCCTGAAAAATTTAATAACCCGTTAACAAAGGACGGCGTTACTAAAATTAAAAGAGTTGCCGAAAAAATAAAAGATAAAAATATAGAATTAATTTTTGTATCTTCATTATTAAGGACGCAAGAGACGGCCGGGATAATTGCAGAAGCCATTGGAATAAAACCAAAAACAGACAAGAGGTTAAGAGAGTTGGAATTTGGGTCTTTTAACGGGCAATCATTAGAAAAGTTTATGAAATTTTTTAACAGCAAAGAAGAGAGGCTGGAAAGAAAAGTTCCGAAAGGAGAAAACTATATGAATGTGTTAAAAAGGGTTTGGAATTTTTTTCTGGAAATAAATAAAAAATATAAAGGAAAAAACATTTTAATAGTGAGCCATCAAGTGCCGATTTTGATCTTGCTCGGAAAAATAAACGGAAATTCGATATTAGAAAGCATGGATGGAATAATCGGCTCGGCGGGAGAAAAAAGAATTATAGAAGGCCAGCTTATAGAATTAAGTTAATATAAAAATAGCTTTGCTATTATGGCATACAATTTTCCTGAAGAAGAAAATAAAATACTGAAATTTTGGGGAGATAACAAAATTTTTGATAAGTTAAGGGAAAAAAATAAGGGCAAAAAGCGCTGGTCGTTTTTGGACGGCCCGATTACAGCCAACAATCCTATGGGCGTGCACCATGCATGGGGCAGAACTTATAAAGACTTATTTCAGAGGTATAAAGCAATGCAGGGTTTTGACGAAAGATACCAGAACGGCTTTGATTGTCAGGGGCTTTGGGTTGAAGTGGAAGTTGAAAAAGAGTTGGGATTTAAAAACAAAAAAGACATTGAGGTTTACGGGATAGATAAGTTTGTGGAAAAATGCAAAGAAAGGGTTAAAAAATATTCGGCGATACAAACTCAGCAATCTATAAGACTGGGCCAGTGGATGGACTGGGAAAATTCTTATTATACAATGTCTGACGAAAACAATTATGCTATTTGGCATTTTTTGAAAGTATGCTGGCAGAAGGGTTATTTATATAAAGGAAGAGATTCTGTGCCGTGGTGTCCCAGATGTGGAACCGCAATTTCCCAGCACGAAATTTTAACTGAAGAATATAAAACAATAACCCATGATTCTGTTTATGTTGAATATCCCATAGAAGGCAGAAACAATGAATATTTATTGGTTTGGACAACAACTCCCTGGACTTTGCCCGGCAATGTTGCTGTGGCCGTAGACCCAGAAAAAGAATATGTCCAAGCCTCAGGGGAAGTTAAGGGAAATTTTTATTATTTAAGCAGGGCGGCGGCGGAAAGATTAAACTTAAAAATCGAGAAAAAAATAAAAGGCTCTAATCTGGTTGGGTTAAAATATAGTTCTCCTTTTGATAATTTTGGACACGTTAAAAAGGCGCTTGGAGATTATAAGCATCAGGTTATAGCCTCTGATGCGCAAATTTTGCTCATTACCGATGAAGAAGGAACAAGCCTTGTGCACATAGCTCCGGGAGCGGGTTCGGAAGATTTTCAACTGGGAAAAAAATTAGATATTCCCGTTATTGATTTGATTGATGAATCTGCTGTCTATTTGGGAGATATGGATGAGTTTTCTGGTAAAAATGCAAAAACCGATCCGAAAATTATTTTAGATTATCTTGGCGCTTACGAAGGCGGAAAATATCTTTTTGACACAGTTTCTTATACCCACCAGTATCCGACCTGTTGGAGATGCAAAACAGAATTGGTTTGGAGAGTTGTAGACGAGTGGTATATTTCCATGGAAAAAATTAGAAAGCCGTTGATGGAGATAACTAAAAAAATAAATTGGATTCCTTCGTTTGGAAAAGAAAGAGAATTGGACTGGTTAAAAAATATGCACGACTGGCTGATTTCTAAAAAAAGATATTGGGGTCTGGCTCTGCCAATTTTTGAATGCCAGAAATGCAAAAATTTTGAAGTTATAGGTTCTAAAGAAGAATTACAAAAGCGTGCAGTTGAGGGATGGAGCAAGTTTGATGGCAATTCTCCACACAGGCCTTGGGTAGATAATGTAAAAATAAAATGCCAGAAATGCGGGGAAATAATTTCAAGGATCAAAGACGTGGGAAACCCTTGGCTGGACGCAGGAATAGTCCCCTTCTCAACAATGAATTATTCTTCTGATAAAAAATATTGGAAAAAGTGGTTTCCCGCAGAGTTGGTTTGCGAATCTTTCCCGGGCCAGTTTAAAAATTGGTTTTATTCTTTGCTTGTTATGTCAGCTGTTTTGGAGAACAAAAAACCAATGGAAACGATTTTCGGTTATGCGTCCGTACGCGACGAAAAAGGAGAAGAAATGCACAAGTCCAAAGGAAACGCCATTTGGTTTGACGAAGCGGTAGAAAAAATCGGGGCGGACCCTATGAGATGGCTTTATGCAAAACAGAATCCCGCAGAAAATCTTGGTTTTGGATACAAAACAGCCGAAGAAACAAAAAGAAAACTGATGACGCTTTATAATTCATACGTGTTCTTTAATACGTATGTAAATAAAGAAGAGCTGTCTGAAGAATTGCTTAAAACAAAGTCAGAAAATATTCTGGACAAGTGGATTTTATCTAAAATAAATTGTTTGATGGATTTAGTAAAAATTAATTTAGACAAATACGACGTTGCAAAAGCCGTTGTGGCGATCGAAGATTTTTTTATTAATGATTTGTCTCTTTGGTATATAAGGCGTTCCAGAAAAAGGTTAAACGAGGGAAACCCGGAAAGAAATGAAGCTATCACCACATTTTATTGTGTGCTTTTAAATCTGGCGAAAATTTTATCCCCCGTAATGCCGTTTTTTGCTGAAGAAATGTATCAAGGTTTGAAAACGGAAAATATGCCTGAGTCGGTCCACCTGTGCGATTGGCCCAAGGCAGATAAAAAATCAATTGATAAAAATCTTGAAGAAAAAATGGACGAGGTAAGGTCTGTGGTTAATCTGGCTTTGGCTGAAAGAATTACAAAGGGAATAAAAGTAAAACAACCGTTGTCCTTATTAAAAGTTCAAAATTCAAAGTTCAAAATTCAAAACGAAAAAGAACTATTAGAATTAGTGAAAGACGAGGTTAATGTAAAAAATATTATCTTCGACGAAAACATTAATGGTGAGGTTGAATTAGATACAAATATTACAGAAGAACTAAAGCAGGAAGGTTCGGTCAGAGAATTAGTCCGCTATTTGCAGGATATGAGAAAGAATCTTGGCCTCACTCCGGCCGATAAAATTTCAATTTTTATTTCCGTATTTGCTCCTTTAGACAAAATTTTTGAAAACAATAAAGATTTTATTTTAAAAGAGGCGCGGGGAAAAGACATATTTATCGGCGAAAAACACGACGAGAAGCCGGATTTAGATAAAGAAATATTAATGGGCGAGGGGAAAATATTATTGGGCATTAAAAAATATTAGGTTTTTGCATGGCGATTGATATTTCTATTTTTAAAAATATCGATTTTACAAATATGGACACGCTAATTTTTTTGTCCATTGTTCTTGTTATAGCAGCAATTATTTTTTCAGCCCTCATAATAGTTATAAAAAAGATAATAAAAGCAATAAAAATATTAATTATTACGGCGTTTAACATAGATATTAAGAGGCCAAAATTTGATAAAAATGTTGACCGGCCGATTCTCAATGATAACAAAATAAATACTGATGCAGCAAGGCAAAACAGCATTCAAAAAAACTATACTGAAAAAACCGCAGAACCAACGGGGCAAGTAAACCGGCTCGGATATGTTGGCTATGGAGAAACGAAAATACCTGTGTCCGTCCGCACCTCCCAACAAACTTCCGCACAGGAGGAAGTTAGCGTGGGCGAAAATGTTTTAAAAGATAATGCAATCCCTACAAAAAAAAGCCCTGCTCCGAAGGGCGGAAAAGGCTCAGATTCCTCTATATTATTTGAAGGAAAGCACGATGTTCTAAAAAGGGAATTAGAACACGAGATGAGATATAATCCTAAAATTTGGCAGGCGGCAAAAGATTCTATGCTTTATTTGAACCGCGAGGAAAGAGCCAAGCTTATAAAAGACACTTTTTCAACCGCATATGGCAGGAATGTTTCCCAAAGCGATTTAAAATGGGGGTTGAAAAAGCTTAACCGGAAAATGCTAGACACCAAAGACCCCAAAGAGCACGCCAAAATTAGGAAAGAAATAAAATTTTTTAAGAAAATTGGCGGAATAAAATGGCTTTAAAATATAGGACAAAAGGCTTTGTTTTTAAGAAAAATGATATAAACGAATCGGACAGGGTTTTTTCTGTTTTTACCGATAGCTTCGGCCGGCTGGAAATATATGCCAAAGCAATAAGAAAAATAACCTCTAAATTAAGAAACGGCATAGATATTTTTTTCCTATCCGAAGTCGAATTTGTACAAGGCAAGAGTAAAAAGACACTTACAGACGCGATAGCAATAGAGAGATTTAGTAACATCGCGCGGGATTTGCAGAAACTTATAATTGCTAATCAAATAGGGGAAGTTTTAGATAATTTTATAAAAGGAGAAGAAAAGGACGAGCAAATTTTTGTCTTATTGAACGAAGTGATGGAAAAGTTGAACGGCCAGAAGTCTTCAGGGGGAACCACCATAAAGGCACAACCGCTGCTTTTCTATTATTTCCTATGGAATGCCTTGTCTTTGTTGGGTTATCGTTCTGAGGTCCAGATATGTGCGGGTTGCCATGAAAAATTAATTCCATACAGTATTTATTTTTCCAGCGAGGAAGGAGGGATTATTTGTAAAAAATGTTCAGACAAAAATGAATTTTCCCAGAAGATAAATTCTGATATTGTAAAAATATTAAGGATTATTTTATTAAAAGATTGGCAAACGCTGTCTAAATTGAAAGTTGAATCCTCCTCGCAAGAATTACTCAAAGAGATTTCAGGCAATTATTATTCGTATATTTTATCCGGCCATTCATTTAAAAATGTCCCAAGTCATATTTGATTTTTAATAAATATTATAATTAAACAGGGTCGTTTTTTTCGGCGGTCCTCCAAAAATAAATACTATGCAACTTACCAACAAAAAAATATTTATAATTTTACTTGTAATCGTTGTTTTGGGATTTATCGCCTTTTTTTATTACAGAGAGGGCTTGTTCTCAAAAGAAATTTTGAAGCTCGAAATTTTAGGCCCGGATAATGCCAAAGTGGGAGACGAAATAGAATACACGGTGCAATATAAAAATAATGGCAACTTTGTCTTAGAAAAAGTAAAATTGACTTTTATATTGCCGGACAATTCTTTAACCGAAGACGGGAAAACAATACTTACGCAAAATCTAAACGATGTATATCCCGGGAACCAAGAATCTGTAAAATTTAAAGCGCGGCTTTTAGGGAAGGACGGCGACTTAAAAACCGCTAAAGCTTCGCTTTCTTATGTGCCTAAAAATATAACCGCACCCTACGAGTCCAACACAACCTTTATCACTAAAGTTGATTCGAGCCCCATCACGTTAGATTTTGATTTGCCGACCAAGGCAGAGCAGGGAAAAAGTTTGCAATATTCAATCAATTATTTTTCAAATGTAGATTATCCGCTGGAAAATCTTAGTATAAAAATTGACCCTACGCCCGGTTTTAATCTTACTTCCTCAGACCCAACATCTTTGGATAACTCAGAGTGGAAGCTGCAAACATTGAATAAAGCGCAAGGAGGCAGGATTAGTATCACAGGAAATATTTCAGCTGACACCAACCAAAATTTAACTTTTTCAGCTTCGCTTGGAATGTGGAAAAACGGCATTTTTATTGTAATAAAGCAGACCAGCGTTGATGTCCAGGTTATACAGCCATTATTATTTATTTCCCAGCAGGTCAATGGCTCAGCCTCATATGTTGCTTCGCCCGGCGATACGCTCAACTACCAAATATTTTTTAGAAATATAGGTTCTAGTCCTTTTGATAATTTATTTATGGTGTTAAAGCTTGATAGTTCGGCTTTGGATATGTCTACAATTCAGGCAGGTATGGGACAAATACAGCCTAACGACAATATGATTGTTTGGGATTACAGCCAGGTTCCCCAATTAAGGCACCTGGGCGTTCAGCAGGAAGGGGAGGTTGATTTTAATATAAAATTAAAAAATGATTGGATTCCATCCGGGAATAATGCAGATGGCACAGTGATATCTGATGAAGTTAATATTTCCCAAATAACTCAAAAATTCTCAATTAAAGTTAATTCCGGGCTGGTAATTTCCCAAAAAGGATATTATAAAAATTTCGATATGCAAAATTCAGGGCCCGTTCCTCCGCAGGTTGGGAAAGCAACTACATATAGGATAAACTGGCAAATTAAAAATTATTTCAGCGACGCAAAAAACGTCAAAGTAAAAGCAGTTTTGCCTAAGAACGTCAGTTTGACCGGCCAGATTATGCCCCAGGACGAATTATCTAATTTTTCATTCGATTCAGCTAGCAGGGAAATTGTTTGGTCTGCCGGCGATATTTTAGCAGGCACAGGGGTTAACGGAGACCCGGTTACACTTTCTTTCCAGGTTTCTTTAACTCCGGATAATTCCCAAAAGGGATCGACAGCACCCCTAGTGGGCCAGGTACAGATCTCAGGAGAAAACCAATTTACAAACACCATAATTACAGCTCAAGACAACGGGATAGCCACAAGTCTGCCCGACGACTTTTCCAACTCCGGCGGGGGCATCGTGCAATAGCATAAAATTAAAAACCGCTTTTTAATAGGAAGCGGTTTTTGATTTGACAATTATTTATATCGGTTATATAGTATAAATAGCACAAAAATATGAGGGGCGTTCCCTTATAGGTAAAACTTGATAGGAAAGTTGAAAGGAGACTGCTATGAATCGGAAAGTCTTGAACGAAGTGGCGTTGGCGTCGGCCATCGGTGCTGTATTCGGCGTTGTGGTTGCTATTGTATTGGTCGCGGAATTCGGACTGGCAAAATGGGCAACGCTTGTTGTCGCCGGTTTTGCCGGCGCGCTGGCTGGCGGTGTTTGTTACCGACCCGCCGAAGTTGGCCACGTGATTATAGAAATCGGCCGGGGACTACTAAGCAACCTTGTAGCCGGCTGTAAAACCATAGTCAGCGCCAAGCCGTTGACTGCTGCTCAGAACGCAGTTGTTGTAATCATCGGCGGCGTAAAAAGACATCGGCGCACTGTTTGGAAGGTTTTTTACATCCCGATGACTATAGCAACATTTGTTTTGTCTAGCCGTCTCACATTTGGCTGGTTCCTCTTAACCGCTTCGGAAAACGCTGCGCCAGCGTCTATAGTGTGGGGATTTTCGATGTATTTGGGCTTTATTGCAGCCGCGCTCGGCTTTTTCATTTTGACAGGGTTTTCGCGTAATAAGAAAGCTAAACCAGCTTGGTGGATGCCCATTATGACAAGAGTGTCGAATTGGCTCGGCAAAGATTATGGTGCTAACAGCGACAGTGACGTCCTCCCAAAATTTAGCACTTCTGATTTTTTTCTTTTGTGGGGTATTCTCGCGGTCGCTCCGGCAGCTGGCGCTGTCATAGTTCCACTTTTCCTTGTGGCAACAGTAGTTGACGTTGTTACTACGCTGATTTTAGCCTTGGCGTCAACAGAACGACTGGCGTCAATGGCCGGAGCCTTAATCGGCACTGTCGCCGGCTCAATATGCTATTTCTGTGAGCCGAGTTATTTGCCGGCAATCATTATCGGCGCTCTGATAGGCGGTCTTTCCGGAAGATGGTTATACGCGCTTCGGCACGCGCTGGTCTACAAAGACCCGAAGGCCGTGCCAGCGTAACCACTCTTTGACAAGTCTTTTCATTCGGCCGTTGCGCACCATGTGTTCAACGGCTTTTTTATTTATTTGATAAAATATAAAAATTTGTTAGTATATAAATGGCTGTTTTTTGACAACCCACTAGGAGTAAAAAAATGGAATACCGAGCCGTTGGAAATCGTTGCGCAATTATCTTGGATTCTCTCAACCTTCCAATTTCACATGAAGAAACTTTGGCGATATTAAAGAAAAAAGGTTTCGGAGTCTTGGCGGTTGATATGCTGTCACTCGCCAGGCATTGTGTCGGCGTTTCGCGTTATCGCCGGGGCGCAAGACTTTATGAAGCCCCAAGCGTAGTTGATTGTTCCAGTCTTGTGAAGTGGCTTTATGGCGAGCGTGGCATCTGGCTGCCGCGGCGATCGATACAACAGCGCGAACTTGGAGAATCTGTGGATCTTGGCGAACTTGTTTTAGGAGACATCGTGTTTGTCTCGGGCTGGATTGACTATTACGACCAAAATCCTTCCGATGGCGTAGGTCACGTTGGTGTTGCGACGGGCGAAGGAAGTATAATCCACGCCGCGAATTCAAAAATCAACATCATAGAGGGTCCTGTTGCTGAGTTTATCGGGAAAAATAAATTTCGCGGGGCGAGACGCTACATTTCAAGGGGTGCGGAGGTTATTACACTTGAAACTCCGCCCAATCGGGAGGTTGAAATTGCAGATGATATACGATGGATTGTCTTGCAATCGCTCGGTAAAGCAAGGGAAAACCCGTAAACTCCCTACAACCCCATAATACTACGAAGTATTGTGGGGTTTTATTTAAAAATAACTGGATATATTGAATTTAAGTTTTTAAAATAGTAAGATAACTAAATATTATCTGTTGCGTAACGCGTTGCGCAACAAGTTGCGTAATAACAAAAATATGGTCGGGAAAAAATTAAAAGATAAAAATACAAGAAAGTTGATAAAAATGGGGAGAAAGGGTGGTAGCTTGGGCCTAACCTTGCCAATTGAAACTGTGAAAAAGTTGGGGTGGAAAGAAAAACAGAAAGTTGTTGTAAGTTTAAAGCGTAAAAATATTATAATTAAGGACTGGAAAGATTAATATGAAAAAGGAAAATAATCCGCAATTAATGGAAAAAATAATATCTTTGTGCAAGAGAAGGGGTTTTGTTTTTCCCGGCTCTGAAATATATGGAGGGCTGGCAAATTCTTTTGATTACGGCCCGTTAGGAGTTGAATTAAAAAATAATATAAAAAACCTTTGGTGGAAAAGGTTTGTCCAGCAAAGGGATGATATGGTTGGAATTGACGCGGCTTTAATTATGAATCCAAAAGTTTGGGAAGCTTCTGGGCATTTAGAAAATTTTTCTGATCCATTGGTTGAGTGCCAAATATGTCACGAAAGATTTCGTTGTGACGATCCGTTTTCTGAAGAAACCACAAAAGAAATGGCTAAACATATTTTTAAAAAACACCCTGATCGGATCGGCCGGGGAACAGAATATAAATGGGAGGAGCATTATGCTAAGCCAAAACAATTTAACTTAATGTTAAAAACTTTTTTGGGGCCAGTCGAAAACAACGACAGTATAGTTTATTTTAGGCCGGAAATAGCTCAGTCTATGTTTGTTGATTTTAAAAACGTTTTAGACACCACTAGGCGAAAACTTCCATTCGGCATTGCTTCTCAAGGCAAGGCCTTCCGCAATGAAATAACCCCCGGTAATTTTATTTTTAGGACACGAGAATTTAACTTGATGGAATTAGAATATTTTATTTCGGAAAACGAATGGGAAAAATGGTTTGAATATTGGAAGGAGGAAATGAAAAATTGGTTGAAAGAATTAGGTGTTAATTTAAAGCATGTTCATGAGATTGAGATTCCCGAAGGAGAAAGGGCGCATTATTCTAAAAGAACTATTGATTTTGAATATGATTATCCGTTTGGTAGGAAAGAGCTTTATGGGTTAGCTTATCGCAATGATTTTGACTTAAAAAGACACTTCAAAGAACCGCCATATGAGGACGCAGAGAGCGGGGAAAAATTTTATCCTCATGTTATAGAGCCCACCTTTGGCCTCGACCGTTCAATTTTAGTTTCGCTTTTAGAAGCATATCATGAAGAAGAGGGCAGGATTGTTTTAAAGTTGCCGGTAAAACTTGCGCCGTATAAGGTTGCCGTGTTTCCGCTTTTAAAAAATAAACCGGAGCTGGTTGAAAAAGCCAGAGAAGTTTATGGCGCCCTAAGAAAACAATTTACAGTCGCGTTTGACGACAGGGGAAATATTGGAAAAAGATATTACAGCCAGGATGAAATAGGAACTCCGTTTTGCATAACAGTTGATTTTGACACATTAAAAAATGATGACGTAACAGTTAGAGACCGCGATACAATGAAGCAGGAAAGAATAAAAATAAAAGACTTACAAACATACATAAATGGTAAACTTATATAAAAAAACAACCTTAAATAACGGGTTGAGGGTTATTACGGTTCCGATGGAGAATGCTAACTCTGTTACGGTTTTGATTTTGGTGGGCACTGGCTCAAAATACGAAACAAAAGACATAAACGGGATTTCTCATTTTTTAGAGCATATGTTTTTTAAGGGAACGGAAAAACGGCCGAACACTTTAAAAATTTCAGAGACGCTGGATTCGGTCGGCGGAGAATATAATGCTTTTACTTCGAAGGAAGTCACCGGCTTTTGGGCAAAAGTTGATAAAAAACATTCGGATGTCGCATTGGATTGGATTTCTGATATATTTTTAAATTCCAAGTTTGACGAAAAAGAAATGGAAAGGGAGAAAGGAGTAATAATAGAAGAGGTTAATATGTATTTAGATACTCCAACTGCTTACATCGGCGACCTTTGGGAAAAACTTTTATACGGAGACCAACCGGCAGGATGGAGGGTTATAGGAGAGAAGGAAAATATTTTAAGTTTTAACAGGCAGAAAGTTGTAGATTATTATCAAAATCATTACTGTCCATCCAACACAATAGTTTGCGTCGCGGGAGCCGTAAATTCAGGAGAAATAGAAAAGAAGATAGCGGGATATTTTAAAAACGCAAAAAAGGGCCGGGCCGTCAATAAAGTGAAAGCAAAAGATGAACAGGCAGAGCCGGAAATTTTAATCCATAATAAACAAACAGACCAAACGCATTTTTGCCTGGGAGTGAGGGCGTACGATTTGTTCGACAAGAGAAAATATGCGCTGGCTTTGCTGGCTGTTATTTTGGGAGGCAATATGAGCTCGCGGCTTTTTATAAAAGTAAGGGAGAGAAATGGCTTAGCATATTCAATACACACCTCAACAGACAATTCTACAGATACAGGATACCTGGTGACGCAGGCGGGCATTGACCATAAAAATTTAGAAAAATCCATAAAACTTATTCTTCAGGAATACAAAGCCGTAAAAGATAAAAAAATTGTAGAAAGAGAATTACAAAAGGCGAAGGATTATTTAAAAGGGGCCACATCTCTGTCGCTGGATGCTTCAGACAGCCAAGCTTCTTTTTATGGTCTGCAGGATTTACTGGAAAAAAATATTTTAACGCCTGAAGAGAAATTTAAAAAAATTGATGCGGTTTCCGTAGAAGATATAAAAAAAATAGCGGAAGATATATTTTTAGAGTCAAAACTTAATTTGTCTGTAATCGGCCCGCTCGAGGCAGAGTGTGCCGATAAGCTTAAACAATCATTAAAACTATGAGTCAAGAACAAACCTTAAGCGTGTCTTGGGAATCGATAATTAAATTATTCATAGCGATTTTTGCCTTATATCTCGTTTATCTATGCAGAGAGATCGCTTTGTGGTTTTTATTTGGGCTGGCGATATCTGTCTTATTGGAGCCGGCCATAGTCTTTTTAAGGAAGACTAGGATTCCAAAAATAATAGCTATATTGCTGGTCTATCTTTCTATCTTTGGAGCGCTTGGAGTGTTAATTTATCTTACGGCACCAGTTTTTATATTTGAGTTAAAACAGTTTTCCCAATATCTGCCCGGGTATTTTACTCAAATAAGCCCGTTTTTACAGAGCCTTGGTTTTGATGTAGCGAAAGGGTTTAGTAGTATCACGGAGTTTTTAGTCGGCGGATTGCAGGAAAGCTCAAAAGGCGTTCTAAATGCAGTAATGGCTTTTTTCGGGGGGGTTTCGTCTACGGCTTTTATTTTAGCAATAGCTTTTTTCCTTTCTTTAGAAGAGAGGGGTCTTGAGAGGTTTTTAGCTCTTGTTTCCCCGAAGAAATATGAGGAGCAGATTTTTTCTTTTTTTGAAATGGCTCAAAGCAAGGTTGCAGGCTGGTTTGGGGCTAGAATATTGGCTTGCCTGTACGTTGGAGCAGGATCTTTTGTTGTGTTTTATATCTTTGGCATAAAGTATGTTTTTATGCTCGCCTTAATGGCCGGATTTTTGAATTTTATTCCTTATATAGGCCCACTTTTTACAGCCATAATGCTCGCGCTTATTATTATGGTTTCTTCCGGTTCCTGGATGATGGTTCTTTATGTGTTAATAGCTGTAACATTGGTGCAGGCGACCGAAAACATGATTTTGACTCCGATATTAATGAAAAAATTAATAAACATTCCGCCGGTTTTAGTGCTTATTTCATTAGTGGTTGGAGCTAAGCTGTTTGGGTTTTTGGGGGCCATTTTTGCTGTACCGGTATCAGGTATATTTTATGAGTTTATAAAAGAGTTGTTAGGAAAAAGAAGAGAAGAAGAGGATCCTCAATTAAATTAAATTTTTAACAAAGCGTCTACTAACGAAGTTATGTTCGGTAATAAGAAAAAATTTTACATTACTACAAGTATTCCTTATACAAATGCGGCCCCGCACATTGGTTTTGCACTAGAAGTTATCCAGGCGGATGTTTTAGCAAGATATCATAAAAATCTTGGGGAAGATGTTTTCTTTTTAACAGGTACGGACGAGCATGGGTTAAAGACATTAAGAGTAGCAGAATCTCTTGGCAAAAAACCACAAGAATTTGCCGATGAGATATCAGGAAAATTTAAGGAGCTTGCCAAAGTTTTAAATATTTCCAATGATGATTTTATCAGGACAACAGATGTGGTTAAACATAAGCCGGCCGTAGAAAAGCTTTGGAAGAAATTAGAAGAAAAAGGAGATATTTATAAGAAAAAATATAAGGGCTATTATTGCCCCGGATGTGAAGCTTTTAAAACGGAAAAAGAAATGGTTGATGGAAAATGCACCATACACTTAAAACCCTTAGAATTAATAGAAGAAGAGAATTATTTTTTTAGGATTTCTAAATATACAAAAGAAATAGAAAACAAGATTATATCAGGGGAGATAAAAATTATTCCTGATTCCAAAAAAAATGAAACTTTGGCAATGTTAAAACAGGGGATGGAAGATGTTAGTTTTTCTAGAACAAAAGACAAATATTGGGGATGGGAGGTTCCCGGAGATCCAGAACAAGTAATGTATGTCTGGTGCGATGCCCTATCAAATTATATTTCAGCTATTGGATACTACGGGGAAACCAAGCAGTTTAAAAAATATTGGCCCGCTGATGTGCATTGCTTAGGAAAAGACATAATGAAGTTCCATACCATATTCTGGCCGGCAATGCTTTTGTCTGCCGGATTGAAGCTTCCAAAATCAATTTTTGTGCACGGGTTTATAAATGTTGACGGGCAAAAAATGTCAAAATCATTGGGTAACATTGTTAATCCGTCTGAGTTGGTAAAAAAATACGGTGTTGATGCTGTCAGGTATTATCTTTTAAGGGAAATTCTTCCTACAGAAGACGGCGATTTCACATATGAAAAATTTCAGCAGAGATACAACGCAGATTTGGCCGGAGGAGTCGGGAATTTAGTCGCTCGGGTTTTAGGAATAGCCAAATCTGAAGTTCAAAACCCAAAATTAAAAATCCAAAAAAAAAGTTTAGAATTAAAAATAAAAGAAATAAAGAATGATTATAAAATAGCGATAGAGGGATTTAAATTTAACGAGGCGCTGATAGCTGTTTGGGAACTGATAAGTTTTTGCGATAAATATATAAATGAAGAAAAATTATGGGAGATCCCTTCGACTCCGCTCAGGGCCGGAAAAAAATCAGAAGTTGTCAACGATTTATTTTCTGCCATAAAAGAAATTGGAATTCTAATTTCACCGTTTTTGCCGGCCACCGCAGAAAAAATAAAAAAACAGATTGACGAGCAAAAATCAGAAGCGCTGTTTCCAAGAGTTTTAATCGAAAAATAATCTTTTGAAAAAATGATAGTTTTAATCTGGCGTACGCCGGATTTTTTGATGTTTTTGAGTCTTCACTTAATTTTTTACGTAAATTTGGGTGAAGACTTGACTTATCTCTATTTTTGTTTATAGTAAAGATAGTTCCTTGTTCAAGTATGGAGACTTGAGGAGCGACCTTTTTCTCAAATTCCCACTAGCTGGGAAAGGAGACCTGCTATGGGTATGCTAGTTTTGTCTAGACAACGAGATGAGACGATTATAATCGGCGATGATATCGAGATCACCATCGTTGATATTAGAGGAGAGAAGGTTAGGGTTGGCATAAATGCCCCTCCGCACGTGTCGGTTCACCGCAAGGAGGTCTACGAGGCCATCAAGCGGGAGAAACAGGCGCAAGCGGATGCTTCCGGTGCAGCTATTCCCGGCAAAGTAGATTCTCTTGCCGGCAGAAAGCATCCAACCCATAACCCCTAATATCCGAGCCAGAGTGCGACTTTCGAGTTGCGCTTTTTTTATGCACTATTACACACTTGCTTGATTTTTTTATTAGGAATAAAATTAATGAATAGTTTTTGCTCCTTTATTCTTTAATAGGAGAAGACCGTGAAGGATATGCGAAAAACACTAATTCCACAATTTAGTGGATTGGGTAAGAGTCTTTTTGCGCATTCGTCTGGGCAGACAGGAGAAAGAAAGCCCATAGTTATTCTTTTCGTCAGCGAGTCGGCTTGCTATCAAAAGTTCCTTGATTCATTTGAGGGGCTGGCGAGAGACTTTGAAGGTACAGCTGACTTTTATTGGATGAGCGCCCGTGAACACAGCGAAGTAAAGCAGGCACTTTCTTCCAATGAGTGCCCATTTGTCGTCGTAATTCGTTGCGGTAAAATAGTTGGCACTTATTCTTGTCCAGAGAGCCTGACGGGTGTTCGCTTAAATCTTGAGCAATGGCGATCACCAGACGAGAGAAAGTTTCTTGGCCTTCAACCCATTTTAGCATAGCGCAGATTCTCTGCGCTTTTTTGTTGCTTGACATATGTTAAATTATCACATATAATAAGATTGTAGTTGACCTTTTACATTAGAAAGGAAGCGAGATGAAGAAAATTATGGTTTCTGAAATCGGCAGCAAGGAGTTGAGATGGTGGCTGAAACAGCAATCATCTGCGCTTATTGTCGTATTCGTCTCGAGTGCATGGAGGCGTATAGCCTCCTGCGGGGTGATGAAGGGATACATAGACGGACTGTCGCGAAGGTACGAGAGCGTGATTCTTCTTGAGTTTATTGCTGATCAAAGGGCAGACATGTGCGATGAACTCGCGATTATAGATACCCCTACGGTCATTATTTTCCGTGGGGACAAGGAAATCTCAAGATTTGTCGACCCGAGCAGTGCTGAGGCTATTGAGCATGTACTCAATGAGGCGACTAATCCCGCTGGACATGGACATCCAGCTATGAAACCAGCAGGAACGGTCAAATAAAAGATCACACAATCTTGGCGCAACACCACGTTGCGCTTCTTTTTTTGCTATAAAACTGATAAGATTATAAAATGTTAATTGATACACATAGCCATTTAAATTTTAAGGCATACGACAGTGATAGGGAAGAAGTTATAAAACGAACGCTCGAAGCGGGCATTGTTTGTATTAATGTGGGGACAAAATATGAGACATCAAAAAAAGCAATTAAACTTGCTGAAAAATATGAAGGGATTTTTGCGGCCGTGGGTATGCACCCGTTTCATATAAAGACAGATTTATTAAAGTTGAAAACAGATGAAAACGAAGGCGCCTTCATTCCGTTTGGTGAAGATTTTGATAAAGAAAAATATAAAGAATTAGCGAAATCGAAAAAAGTGGTGGCTATTGGCGAGGTTGGTTTGGATTATTATTACAAACCGAAGGGAACCGCCAAAAAAGAATTATTTAAACAAAAGCAAAGAGAAGTTTTTATACAACAGCTGGAGTTAGCAGAAGAATTGAATTTACCCGTTATTATACATTCACGCATGGCGCATCAGGATTTGTATGAAATTTTGAAGACGCGAAACATAAGAGGGGTTGTCCATTGTTTTACGGGGAACAGTGAAGAGTTAAAGCAATTTTTAGATTTAGGTTTTTATATAGGTTTTAACGGCATAATTTTTAAACTAGATTTAAGCGGGGCGGTTAAAAGTTGTCCCTTAGATAAAATTTTAATTGAAACAGATTGCCCATATTTAACTCCTCCGCAGGCGGGACCAAAGGAGGCTCGCAACGAACCAATTTTTGTAAAATATGTTGTTCAAAAAATAGCAGACTTGAAGGGGTTAAGTTTTGAAGAAATTTCCGAGGCAACTACGGCAAATGCAATAAGACTATTTAAGTTTGACCAATCCCGCTTAGCGGGATAAGTGTTCGCTTCGCCCCGCTGAGCGGGGCTTCGCTCCCTTAAACGCCAAAAAATTATTTAAAATCTAAAAATAAAAAAAAGAACCCTTGAGGCCTCTCGGGTGAGAGTGGGTTCATTCCTTTAGCGTAGTTACTTCTTTTCTCGGAAGAAAACCGTGTGCCCAACGGTGGCGCCGTAATCGCTATTAGTCAGTCCGTACTCGTTGCGTCTGACTACATCTCCATCGCAAGCTGCTACTTCCAGATTCGGATGAAGCTTGAGAAAGCCGGCTACGGATTTTCGGAATTCGTCTCCAGTGAAGGCGAAGTAATATACGCCTTGTCCGTAATCACGAATCCAGACCATCTCCTGCTTTACCGGTCGGCTCTGCTGTCCAGCCGTCTTTTTGGGCGTAGAAACGACTACCAACAAGGTGATCATGCATGCTGCCAAAACCAACGAAACCAGAATAGCGATTTTCCACGTTTTCATTTCTCTTCTCCTTGTCTTATCTTTGGGTTTTTGGATTGGGAAATAGCACGGTTTAATTTAAGCATAATAAATATGATATGTCAAGATTTACCCGAGGGAGGAACTTTGCTATTATAAATAATTATATTGCTACGCTAAGTAAATTTATGGTAAAGTATAATCCGAAAAAAATAGAGTCAAAATGGCAGGATAAATGGTATTCTTTCGGCGTTTTTAAAGCTAAAAACGGCTCTAAAAAGAAGAAGTTTTACTTTTTGGTGGAATTCCCTTATCCATCTGGAGACGGGCTTCACGTGGGCCATTGCCGGAGCTATACTGCCCTAGACATTATTGCTCGTAAAAGGAGGATGCAGGGGTTTAATGTTTTATACCCAATGGGCTGGGATGCTTTTGGTTTGCCGACTGAAAATTACGCTATTAAAAAGGGGGTTCATCCATCTGTGGTTACAAATAAAAATACAGAAAATTTTAGGCGACAGATGAAAAGTTTGGGCTGGTCTTTTGACTGGTCTCGGGAAATAGACACAACAGATCCAAAATACTATAAATGGACACAGTGGATTTTTGTGAAATTATTTGAGAACGGGCTTGCTTATAAAGCTAAAATAAATATTAATTGGTGTCCATCCTGTAAAATAGGTTTGGCAAACGAAGAAGTTATTGACGGGAAGTGTGAGAGGTGTGGAGCAAAAGTTGAAAAAAGAGAAAAAGATCAGTGGATGATTAAAATTACTAATTACGCCGATAGATTAATCAAAGATTTAGATTCGGTTGATTATCTGGAAAAAATTAAGACACAGCAAAAAGATTGGATAGGCGAATCTCATGGAGCCATGGTTAAATTTCCCGTTGAAGGGATCGAAGAATCTATAGACGTTTTTACAACCAGAATAGATACGATATTTTCTGGAACGTTTTTAATATTATCCCCTGGTCATAAATTTATAGATGACCATAAAACAAAAATTGAAAATATTGAGGAGGTTTTAAAATACAGAGAAGACATAAAAAATATTTCTGATATAGACAGGACAAACCAGGATAAAGACATAACGGGCGTGCAATTAGAAGGAATTATAGTCAGAAATCCTGCGACGAATGAAGAAATGCCGGTGTGGACGGCTGACTTTGTTTTAGAACAATATGGCACCGGAGCTGTTTTTGCCGACGCGCATGATAAAAGGGATTTTAAAATGGCGAAGAAATATGGAATTCCTTTGCGCACCTCCATTAAGCCAGATGATGAGATGTCATCTCAAAAGGTAAAAAATTTGGAAGAATGTTTTGAAGACGATGGGACGCTTTATAATTCAGCGCAGTTTGATGGATTAAAATCCGCGGAAGCCCGGCCAAAAATAATAATGTGGCTGGCCTCCAAGGGGTCGGCTCAACCAAAAATTAATTATAAATTAAGGGACTGGGTTTTTTCGCGCCAGCATTATTGGGGTGAACCAATACCAATGGTTTATTGTAAAAAGTGTGGCTGGCAGCCGGTTGCTGAAAAAGATTTACCCGTTAAATTGCCGAATGTTAAAAAATATAAGCCGACAGACACAGGAGAGTCGCCGTTATCTTTAATTAAAAAATGGGTTGATACCATGTGCCCCAAATGCAAAGGGTTAGCTCAAAGAGAAACAGATACAATGCCTAATTGGGCGGGGTCTAACTGGTATTATTTAAGATATATAGACCCTAAAAATAACAAAGAATTTGTCGACGAAAAATTGTTAAAATATTGGATGCCGGTTGACTGGTATAATGGCGGGATGGAACACACGACTCTGCACCTTTTGTATTCTCGGTTTATTTTTAAATTTTTGTGGGACATTAAAGTAATCCCTGCCGTAGTCGGATCTGAGCCATACAAAAAAAGAACTTCTCATGGAATGGTTTTGGGCGAAGGCGGGATTAAAATGTCAAAGTCCAAGGGAAACGTTATAAATCCGGACATAATTATAAAGCAATATGGAGCCGATACTCTGCGTCTTTACGAAATGTTTATGGGGCCATTTGAGCAGATGATTCCTTGGGATTCTAAGGGAGTTGTTGGTTGCAGAAGATTTATAGAAAAGGTTTATAATCTGGCTTCTAAAAAAGGATTACCGGAAAAATCAGATGAAAATTTAAAGAAACTTTTACACAAGACCATTAAAAAAGTCTCAGAGGATATTGAGTTGATGAAATTTAATACAGCTGTAAGTTCTACAATGGAATTTGTAAATGCCTGGCAGACCTCTGAAATAGGGTTGGACAAAAGAGATTTAGCGGATTTTTTAAAAATTCTGTCTCCTTTCGCTCCGCATATAGCCGAAGAAATTTGGTCTGGGATGGGCTCGAAAGAAATGTGCTGCGAACAAAAATGGCCGAAGTACGACGAAAAATTAATTGAGGACCAAACCACACTCTTAATGGTGCAAATAAATGGTAAAGTGAGGGATAAAGTAGAGGTTAATTTTGGCATTTCCCCGAAAGATGCGGAAAAGATAGTTTTAAAGTTAGAGAAAATAAAATTATTGATTAACGACAACGAAATCAAAAAATTTATTTTTGTACCGAATAAATTAATTAATATTGTTATATGATCACAAGAAAAGTTTTATTGGGAAATGAAGCAATAGTTAGGGGGGCACTGGCTGCGGGCGTTGACTTTGTTTCCGGATACCCGGGGTGTCCCTCAGCTGAAATTGGCGATGAATTCGGTAGAATAGCAAAAGAAAACGGAGTTTATGCTGAATGGGCGACAAATGAAAAGGTGGGGTTAGAATCTGCAATCGGCGCTAGTTTTTCCGGCTTAAGGTCTTTAGTTAATATGAAGAGTTTTGGCGTGAATGTTTGTTCTGACAGCTTATTTCCCTTGGCTTATACCGGCACAAAAGCTCCAATGGTTATTGTTGTAGCTGACGATCCTTCTTGCCATAGTTCTGCCCAATCAGAGCAAGATTCAAGAGGATATGCTTATTTGTCGCACATCCCGTTTTTAGATCCTTCAAGCCCGCAGGAATGCTATGACTTCACTAAACTTGGGTTTGAGATTTCTGAAAAATTTAATATTCCAGTGATTATAAGAAGCACCACCCGGGTTGCCCATCAGCGGGCTCCGGTGGTTTTCGATACTCCGGCGAAAAAAGATTTTAAAAAGGGCGAATTTATAAAAAATCCTTACCAGTTCTGTACAATGCCTCCGCGGGTTTTAGAGATGAAATTGGAGCTTCTCAAAAAGATAAAAAGAATACAAACTTACGCCGAAAAGTCAGCGATAAATGGGACTTTGGGCGGGAAATCTAAAGTTGGGATAATCGCCTCGGGTATTTCTTATATGTATGCTAAAGAGGCGTTAGAGCAGATGAAATTGGATCTGCCGGTTTTGAAGTTGGGATTTTTTTATCCATTGCCAAAAGAAAAAATTGTAAAATTTATAAAACCATTAAAAAAGATTATAGTTGTTGAAGAAATGCAGCACTATATAAAAAAAGAAGTGAAAGCTATAGCAGCGGACGCAAATCTAAAGCTGGAGATATTCGGTAAGAATGTTTTGCCGGAAACGGGAGAATTGGATGTTGAAAAAGTTTCCTTTGCCTTGGCAAAAGTTCTTGGCAAAAAGGTAAAGCCCGCGGTTCGTGTTGCCGGCATAAAAATAGAGATCCCTAAAAGGTTTCCAAAATTATGCGATGGGTGTCCTTACTGGAATATTTTACCAGTGATTAAAAGAGTAGCTCCCGAAGGCACAATTTTTGGAGGCGACATTGGATGCAATATGATGGCTGGGCTTCCTCCTCACAACATACAAGATTATCTGTTTTCTATGGGGGCTTCTATGGGTATTTCGCACGGGGTAAGCAAGTCGACAAATCAGAAGGTAATTTCTCTTATCGGAGACGGGACTTTTTTTCATTCTGGAATTCCGGGATTGATAAACGCAGTTTATAACAAATCAAATCCGCTGATTATTGTTTTAGACAACAGGATTACGGCGATGACCGGCCATCAGCAAAATCCGGGAATGGGAAAAACGCTTATGGGAGACGATACTTACGACATAAAAATAGAAGACGTGGCAAGGGCTTGCGGAGTAAAATATGTTAGAACTTTAGACCCGGTTAATATGAAAGAACTTGAGGATACTATAAAAGATTTTATGCAAAAAGAAGAAGTTTCAATGATAATCTGCAAACACAGATGCGCGTTGCTGGAAAGAAGATTAAAAAATAATTCCGAGCTTCAAAAATTTTATACAAATCCTCAAGTAAATTAAAACCCTATGAAAAATTTTAACATAATAATGACAGGAGTAGGGGGGCAAGGCATTATAACCTTGGTCACTATTTTAGATCAAGCCTGCCTTGAGCAAGGGTATGACGTAAAATCTTCCGAGCTTCACGGGCTTTCTCAAAGAGGCGGAAGTGTTGTAACCCATGTAAGGTTCGGTAAAAAAGTTTACTCTCCCCTTGTTTCCTTTGGTGGGGCTGATTTAATAGTCGGTTTAGAATTAGCGGAGACATTGAGAGACATTGCTTTTGCGGGATCTAAAACCGCATTTGTGATAAACGATTATTCTATGGGGTTCTTGGGTTATCCGGCGGAGCAGGAAATTTTAGATAACCTAAATAGGGTCGGAAAAAATCGAGTTCATTTAGTTCCAGCCGTTGAAATATGCAAAAAGGAATTGGATAAAGATGTTGTTGCCGGAGTTTATTTATTGGGGTATGCTGTAAAAAATAATCTTATCCCGTTGAAAAAAGAGTCATTTATAAAATCCCTAGAAACAGTAATTCCGCAAAAATATTTAGATTTGAATATTAAGGCATTTAATTTAGCATTCAAACAATGATTAAAAAAGTTGTAATAGCTGCTGCTGGCCAAGGGACCCGCATGTTGCATCTATCAAAAGATAAGCCCAAGCATCTAATAATGGTTAATAACAGACCTTTTTTAGCCTATCTTTTAGATAATCTTTTTCTGGCTGGGTATAGAGACGTAATTGTGGTTGGAGGATATATACAAAAGATGATGGAGGACTTCACGGAAAATTATAAACCACCAGCTGGTGGTGAATTTAAAATAGAATTTATTAACCAATTCAATCTTTTTAATCCAGAAGAAAAATACGGAACCGCCTGCCCATTAATGTGTGCCGAAGGTAAAATAAAGGAGCAATTTTTGTATATCTGTGGAGATAATCTTTTTTCAATAAATGATTTAAAATCAATGAATGTGGATGATAAATATTGTTACGTTGCAGGGCTACTTAATGATCACCCAGAAAAATATGGAGTATTAGTTCCTGACGGGGAAGACTTTTTAGATAAAATAATTGAGAAGCCAAAGGAATTTGTGGGCAATTTAATTAACGCCGGATTATATAAGTTTACCCCTGATGTTTTTGAGAAATTATCGCAAATAACAAAATCTTCTAGGGGGGAGTATGAAGTGACAGATGTTGTTTCCCTTTTAGCGAAGGATAAAAAAGTAAAAATAAAGAAGATTAAAGATTTCTGGAAAGACTTCGGAAACCCGGACGATGTGGCAAAAGTTTCTGAATTTTTAAAAGGGCATGGAAACGATCAGGGAAAATGAAGTAAATATAAATGAAATAATTACTGCTCTGGAGAACGGGGCAGTTTTAGTCTGCCCCACAGATACTGTTTATGGATTAATTTGCGATGCCACAAACAAAAAAGCAGTTGAAAAAATATATAAAATAAAGAAAAGACAAAAATCAAAGCCATTGGGTGTATTTGTAAGAAATATTGAAATGACAAAAAGATATGCCGATATTTCAAGAGATCAGGAAAAAAAATTAAAAGAATCCTGGCCCGGAGCCATAACATTTATCTTGAAAGCAAAACAGATAGAGGACGGGCCTCTATCTGTGCTGGTTTATAAAAATGGTACGATTGGGATGCGCATGCCAGACTATAATTTGATACAGAAAATATTTAAAGAATTTAACAAACCCATAGCCCAAACTTCGGTAAACATTTCCGGCCAACCGCCGATATCAAAAATAAGTGATATAATAGAGCAATTTGGGAGATTGAATATTTTAGCCATAAATGGAGGCGATTTAAGAAAAGCAGAACTATCAAAAATAATTGATTTAACAAAAGATAAAATTAAAATTTTAAGAAAATAAAAATTATGAAACTATCTAAACAGGATCCGCAAATAGCAAAATTAATTGATTTGGAAACGGAACGGCAGAAAACGTCTCTTGAAATGATTCCTTCGGAAAACCATTCTTCGCCTGCTGTGCGCGAAGCGTTAGGCTCAATTTTAACTGATAAATACGCAGAAGGCTATCCTGGAAAAAGGTATTATGCAGGGTTAAAATATTACGATATATTGGAAAATTTGTGCAGAGATAGGGTAAAAAAATTATTTAAAGTGGCGCACACTAATGTCCAGCCGTATTCCGGCTCTCCTGCAAATGCCGCTGTTTATATGGCTGTTTGCGAGCCTGGAGATACAATAATGGGAATGGCTCTGCCAATGGGCGGACATTTGACCCATGGTTGGAAAGTTAATTTTTCTGCCAAGTTTTATAATTCGGTGCAGTACGGAGTTGACGAAAAAACAGGATTGCTGGATTACGAGGGTATGGAAAAATTAGTTAAAGAAAACAAGCCGAAGTTGATATTTGTGGGAGCTACGGCTTACCCAAGAATTTTTGATTGGAAGAGGCTGGGAGAGATAGCAGATTCCGTGGGAGCTTATTTGGCAGCTGATATCGCCCATATCGCAGGATTGGTTGTTGGCGGCGCCCATCCAAGCCCCACGCCATACGTGCATATTATTTCTACAACAACCCATAAAACTCTAAGGGGGCCAAGGGGCGGATTAATAATGGTAACCCAGAAAGGAATTGAAAAAGACCCCGAGTTACCAAAAAAAATTGATAAAGCAATTTTTCCCGGTCTTCAGGGCGGTCCCCATATGCATCAAATTGCCGCAGTTGCAGTTTGTTTAAAAGAGGCCTCCACGCCGGCGTTTAAAAAATATGCAAAACAAATAGTAAAAAATGCAAAAGCTTTGGCAGAAGGGTTAAAAAGCCATGGGTTTAATCTAGTCACGGGTGGGACTGATAACCATTTAATTTTGGTTGACTTGAGAAATAAAAATATCGGAGGCCCGGAAGCGCAGGATTTGCTTGAGGCTGCAGGAATTACGATAAATAAAAATACTGTTCCTTTTGATCCGGCTCCGCCATTTAAGCCCTCTGGAATAAGAATGGGAACTCCTGCAATTACAACCAGAGGGATGAAAGAGAAAGAAATGAAAACAATAGCCGGTTGGATAAACGAAGTTGTTTCAAACCCTAAATCTGTAAAAAAAGTCAGGGAAGAAATTAAAAAGTTTTGTAAGAAATTTCCGCTTCCTAAATAATGCTTTCTTTTTTCAAAAACATAAACCGCCTTGCCGGTAAATCGAATTTGCTGGATGCTTTTGAAATTTTCTGCGCCAGGCAGCTTATTTATTTAATGGCGCTTGGTTTGTTTGTGTCAGCTATTTTTTTTCATAGCAGGGGAATATTCGCTTATTCTTTATTATCCGGGCTTTGCGCTGCTTTTATTTTCGATAAGATAATTTATTTTTTCTACAAAGAAAGAAGGCCGGCAGAGATAAAGGGAACCAATATTTTGATTCCTGTGCCCAAAAATCCGTCTTTTCCTTCACGCCATGCTTCTTTGGCTTTTGGAATGTCTTTTTACTTGTTTTTTTATAGTGTGCCCCTGGCAATGATTTTTATTGCATGTTCTTGTTTAGTAGGTTTTGCCAGGGTTTTTTGCGGAGTGCATTGGTTCCGCGATATCTTGGGCGGAGCTGCTTCGGGATTTATATCTTCGTTGGCAATTTATTATTTAATAACCCTCATAAGATGAAGTTATAATTCCAGAACCATTGCAAGAATACGAGGTGTAAACAAAAAAGCGAGGTTTAACCTCGCTTTTTAATTGTGCCGAGGGAGGGACTTGAACCCTCAAGCTTTTAAGGGCATCGGATTTTGAGTCCGACATGTTTACCAATTTCATCACCTCGGCATTTATATATTTCTACCATTTTTTTAGACAATTTTCAAGCCTATTTCCATGATGCCTCGATTACTTTATCCGGGAATTTTTCAGATAGTTTTTTAAAATTATCGCATGAAATGCGGTGTAAAACGGTTGACCTGTTTTTAGTAAGATATGCGCCGACCTTATCTCCCGGTCTGGGGTTGCAGCACTTTGCCATATGAACAAGCATTCCCTTTTGTCCTGCTAAATAAATCTGTCCACCTTTGTTTTTTTCGATTTTTTCTTTTTCCGCCCGCTTTTTTTTGGAGGCCTCAGAAATTTCTACTATTTTTCTTTTTATGAAACCCGGAATAGATAAGGGGAATTTTAGGGCGGATCCGTCCTCGCCGGTTAATTTTCTTATACGGGATCTTGCCAGGGATGTTTTAACAAACCTTAGCCAATCTTTTGAGGGATTTTTTTTCTTATTGATTGTAATTTCAACTATATCTCCGTTTTCTAAAACGTGATTAAGTGGCATTATTTTTCCACCAACTTTTGCCAATTCACAATGGTCGCCTATATTGGAGTGCACCGCGTATGCAAAGTCAACTGGAGTCGAGTTTTTTGGCAAAACAATAACATCTCCCTTTGGAGTGAAGCAAAAAACCTGATTCGTGAAAAAGTTTATTTTAAAGGTTTTCCAAAATTCGGGGATATCTTTTACCCCGTTAGAAGTTTGTTTTTTTTGTATTATTTCCAGACCACCCCGACTTCTAACGGGGTTTACCCAATCAAAACTTTTTCCCTCTTTCATAAGGTCAACCCCTTCTTTGTAAGACCAGTGCGCGCAGACGCCGTATTCGGCCTCTCTGTGCATTTCCTCTGTCCTTATTTGAACTTCGGTAATTTTGTCTTGCTTGCCTTCCCAAGTTTTGCCTTTTTCTCTGATTAATTTTTTTTTATCCAAGCCTTGCTGGTTAAGCAAAATTTGGGAGGATGAAGAAAAAATAGTGGTGTGTAGGGACCTATAGCCGTTTAGTTTCGGCTTGGCTATATAGTCGTTTATTTCTTCGGAAATCGGCTTAAAATGTTTGTGTAACACTCCCAAAATTCGGTAACAGTTTTCGACATCGGTGGAGATTATTCTTAAAGCCAGCAAGTCGTGGATTCTATCAAAATTCATGTCGTGCTTTACTATCTTTCGGTATGTGCTCCAGTAAGATTTTGCCCGATAATTTATGTCTGAAATTTTTACTCTCTCTTTTGCAAAGATTTTTTTAAGCCTTGGAATAAATTTTCTTAAATATTTTTCCCTTTCTTCATGTTGTCCTTTGATGTTTTCTTTTAACCATTTAAACTTGGTAGGGAATAAGTAGGAAAAAGCAGAATCTTCAAGATTTCTTCTTATTTCAGATAATCCCAATCTGTTTGCAACCGGCACGAAAATTTGCAAAGTTTCCAGGGCAAATAATTTTTGCTGGTCCTGCGGCAAATAACGTAAAAAATTTAATCCGTCCAGTCTTGAAGTTAACTCCACCAAAATCACCCTCAAATCTCCGGACAGCGCCAAAAACATTTTTCTTAAATTTTCAGCCTTTTCCCGACCAAATGCTTTTCTGTCTTTTATGGCAATTGACAACGAATATCGGACCTTGCTTAGCGTTGAAATTTTTTCTACGAGGAGGCTTATGTCCTTGCCGAACTTTTTTTCGATTTCTTTTATTTCTATCGCTCTTGCTGAATCGGGGACATCGTCTAATACGTCGTGAAGAAGCGCGAAGGCTATTGTCGACGGATCAAGGTCCATCTTATCCAGCATAGATGCCACCCTTACCGCATGGAAGATATAATTTTCTCCGGAGGCCCTATGTTTATCTTTGTATGCCTCTTTTGCAAAACCAAAAACACCTTCAATTAATTTTGGGTCAGAGCTTCTTTTTATCAGTTTTTGTATATCGTCGCTCATTCTGCCTCTAGTTACTTTTTAATATAATCACAATCCCTATTCGAGCATTTGATCTTTTTCCCCTTTTCTATAAGCAAAGAGTTGCACTGCGGACAAAATTCGTTTATCGGTTTATCCCACAAGGCAAAATCGCATTTTGGAAATCGGTTGCATCCGTAAAATATTTTTCCTTTTTTTGTCCTTTTTCCTGTTATTTTTCCTTCTTTACACTTGGGGCAAGCTATATTTAACGTGTCTGTGTCTCCCTCAACAGACTCTGTGTATTTGCATTCAGGAAATTTTGAGCATGCGTAGAATCTGCCGAACCTTCCAAGGCGCTCAATTAGCGGAGCCCCGCATTTCGGGCAAATTTTGTCTGTTTTTTGGGTCAAGTCTGATTTTACCACTTCCTTGTATTTTTCTTCAAGGTTTTTGGCAAAGGGGCTATAAAAATCTTTGCAGGTTTTTTCCCATGTATCTTTGCCTTCTGCGACTTCGTCTAATTCTTTTTCCATTTTTGCTGTAAAATCAACATCAACTATCTGGGGAAAATTTTTTACCAGAACATCATTGACTATTATTCCCATCTCGCTTGGGAACAATCTTTTTTGGTCATTTTTAGCCACATAATTTCTATCTTGTATGGTCGATAAAATCGGAGCATAAGTTGATGGACGGCCTATGCCGTGTTTTTCCAAAGCTTTTATCAGGCTGGCTTCTGTGTATCTTGCCGGAGGCTCTGTAAAATGCTGTTGAGGGTCTATTTTTATAAGGGCGGGTTCATCATTTTTTTCCAGATCGGGGAGACTTACTTCTTCAAATTTTGTAGGGTAAACCTTTAAAAATCCATCAAACTTTAATGTTTGTCCATTAGCTCTAAATATATAGTTATTCGCTTGTATATCTGTGGACACAGAATCAAAAATAGCCGGAGCCATTTGAGAGGCAATAAATCTTTGCCAAATCAGAGTGTAAAGCTTTAATTGTCTGGCGTCAATTCCACTCAACGACTCTGGGGTTTTGCTTGCCTCGGTGGGCCTTATCGCTTCGTGAGCTTCTTGGGCAGAGTTATCTTTTGTTTTATATTTTACTGATTGACCGGCCCAGTAATTTTGGCCATATTTTTCTGATATAAAATCTTTTGCGGCGCTTAATGAGCTTTCAGAAAGATTTAGAGAATCTGTTCTGTGATATGTAATATTTCCTTCTTCATAAAGGCGCTGGGCCAAAGACATAGTCATTTTTGCAGAAAATTTTAATCTTTGGCCAGCTACTTGTTGTAGGGTACTTGTTGTGAATGGGGGAGCAGGGTTTCTCCTTGCTTCCTTTTTTTCTATCGATTCAACAATATATTTTGCGTCGGCTAAATCTTGTAAAATTTTATCCGCCTCTGTTTTATTTTTTATTTCTAATTTATCTAAAACCTTTCCATCTTTTTTTGCTAAAAAAGTATTAAACTCTTTATCCGATTTTTTAAGCATGGCTTCAATGCCCCAATATTCTTGCGGAATAAATTTTTCAATTTTTCTTTCTCTCTCAACAACTAATCTTACGGCAACCGACTGCACCCTGCCGGCAGATAGTCCTTTGGCAACTTTTTTCCACAGAAACGGCGAAAGTTTGTATCCTACAATCCTGTCTAAAATACGCCTGGCTTGCTGTGCGTCTACCATGTTCATATCTATATGCCTTGGCGACGCCAAAGCATCTTCGATCGCTGTTTTGGTAATTTCGTGGAATGCAATTCTTTGGGGATTTTTTAATTTCAGCGCTTCCTGTAAGTGCCAGGCAATGGATTCTCCTTCGCGGTCTTCGTCGGTTGCGAGTACGGTGTTGTCTGCTTTTGCAGATTCTTTTTTGAGTTCGGCAAGAACCTTTTTAGCTTTTGGAGGCACAACATATTTTGGTTCAAAACCTTTTTCAATATCCACGCCCAATTCTCTTTTGGGCAGATCTCTTACATGACCAAAAGATGATTTTATTACGTAATCGTTGCTTAAAAATTTTTGAATTGTTTTCGCTTTTGTGGGGCTTTCAACTATGACCAGACTTTTCATTTATTATTTTTTAAATTATTTAGTGAATAAATATTAGCACATTTTTTTAATAATAACACGATGCTGCGATAAAGGAAATTTTTACTTGCTTTTTTTATATTTTGCGGTATAAAAGGATAATGGGTTTTAATGTAAAACTCAATAGATCGTTCACATCTTAGCACAGAGGTCCAAGATGACTACTGCAACATTGGCGGAAAGGTTTGTGTCGGCAGGAGCTAGAAAGCCTTCTTTTGAGAAGGCTGAGAGAATTCTGGAGAAACTTTCCGAAGAAGAGAAAAGGGCATTATTGAAAGAGCTTTTGTCTCGTCGGGAAGTTCTACTCGATGAAGTAGAACAAGGAGAGCTGGCTTCTTCTGACAAGGATGAAGAAAGCGCGGGGAGATATAAGTTCCTCACCAAATTGATTGCTCATATCGGGCAGAAAATATCTGCCTGGCGTTCATGAACCCTTCGGGGTTCTTTTTTATTGTTTAAATTTTTCGATGCTTTCTGATAAAAGCTGAGAATACAAATTTAAACCAACTTTATTTATAGCGCCCGATTGTTCTTTTCCTAAAATATTTCCCGCGCCCCTTAGTTCCAAATCCCTGATTGCAATTCTATATCCAGCCCCCAATTCCTGCGCATCTTCTAATGTTTTTAGTCTTTCTTTTACCTGTGGAGCCAGGTCTTTTTTGTTATACATAAAATAGGCAAAACTTTTTGTCCCCGATCTTCCAACTCTGCCCCTTATCTGATGTGCCTGTGAAAGCCCAAGCCGCGTGGCATCCTCTATTATAATTGTGTTTACGTTTGGCAAGTCCAGTCCGCTTTCAATGATAGTTGTGGCAACTAAAACATTTGTTTTTTCTTGTTGAAAGTCATCCATTATTTTTATCAATTTTTTTTCCGGCATTCTGCCATGGATTAAATCTATCTTTGCCTTCGGGCAGAGTTTTTTTAGTTCGCGGGTCTTCATCTCGATAGTTTGCACCCGGTTGTGCAAAAAATAAACTTGGCCCTTTCTTTTCAATTCGGCATTAATAATTTTTTTGATTGCTTTTTCGCTATAAGGGAGAACCTCTGTTTTTATTGCCTGCCTGCCCATTGGCGGAGTTTGCATTAAACTTATATTTTTTAAAGAAGACATTGCCAAATAAATTGTACGAGGGATTGGCGTTGCCGACAAACTTAAAACATCAAGGCTTGATTTTAACTGTCTTAATCTTTCTTTTTGTTTTACGCCAAATTTTTGTTCGTCATCAATTATTAAAAGCTGAAGATTTTTAAATTCCACATCCCTTGATAAAAGCCTGTGTGTGCCGATTATAATATCTATTCTTCCTTCTTTTAAGTTCTCAACAATTTTTTTCTGTTCGGTCTTTGTTTGTAGTCCGGAAAGTAAAGCGATTCTAACTAATGAGTTTTCTCCGCCGGAGGCGGATCCGCCTATGGCGGAAAACCTTTTTTTAAAGGAATTAAAATGCTGGTTTGCTAAAATCGTAGTGGGACAGATTAAGGCTGTTTGTCTGCTATTTGCCGAAGCCAACAGGGCGGTTCTCATGGCCACTTCTGTTTTGCCAAATCCAACATCTCCGCAGACAATTCTATCCATTGGCTTTGTTTTTTGCAAATCATTTTTAATATCTTCTATTGTCTGGAGCTGGTCTGGAGTTTCCTGAAAAGCGAATCCTGCCCTAAACTGGTTTTCCATTTCTTTATCTTCTATATATGGAGCCCTCTCGGAAACTTCTTTTTGCGCGTATAATTGCAAAAGCTCTTTGGCTAATTTTTTAACGCTTTCTTTTATCTTTCCTTTTGTCTTTTGCCACAGCGACGAACCCAGCCTTGAAATTTTTGGGTCTTGGAAACCAACATATCTGGATAATTTTCTTTCCAGGCCCAGGGGCACGTAAAGCTTGTCGTCTTTATCATATTCTAAAACATAATATTTGCTTTCACTTTCCGGGGGCTTCAATTTTTTGGTTTGAATGAAAATTAGAAACTGAAAACTGAAAATTTTCAATTCCTGCAAACCGTGCTATGCCGTGATCTAGGTGAACCAAATAATCTCCGGGTTTTAATCCTTTTAATTCAGAAAATAGTTTTTGTGATTTTAATTTCTTTTTTAGAACTTCTTTTGATTTTTTTTCGTCCTCAATTTTTATATCTAAAACTTTTATCCCATCTACTTCGTTTCCTAAAAAATCTAAACGTACCGCGTTTTTCAGGTTGATGGGGAACACATCAATTATCCCTCCGCGTTGTGAAAATTCACCGGGCTCAGAAACCTTGAAAACTCTTTCGTATCCCATCTCGTCCAGTTTCCTTAAAAATTGTGAAAACTGAAAGCTATGATCTTTTTGTAAAAATATTATATTGTTTTCAAAAAATGATTGTGAATGCTTTGCATCCAGCATTTGCTGAAGGTTTTCTGTAAACCACAAAAGCTCCTTATCTATAAAATAAGGGGTAATTGAAACTATCAATAACTGATTTAAATCTCTATTTATTATATTCATTCATCGCTTTTTCTAATCCTTCGTCGATAAATAAATCAAGGGCGCAGGATACTTTTTGTAGAGTTTCGTTTATTGTTTTTTGTTCTCCACTCGAGAACTTTTTTAAAACAATCTTCATAGCGTCAATATTTTTTTCGCCACCTATCCCAATTCTAATTCTAATTAATCCGTCGTTGCCAATGTTTTTAATTATTGATTCAACTCCTTTGTGGCCCGCCGAGCCTCTTTCTTTTATGATTTTTATTTTTCCAACAGGCAGATCAATGTCATCGTGGATAACCACTAATAAGGGTTTAGGATTTAGGGTGTAGGGCTTAGTTATTGCTCGCACGGCTTTTCCCGATTCATTCATAAAGGTCTGCGGTTTGGCGAGAATTATTTTCTCGCCACCCCGAGCGGAGTCGAAGGGTTTTTCAGAAACAAGTGAATTTGATTTTTTTTGCAACTTAAACTCAGGAAAATCGTTTTTCCTTGCGAATTCGTCAATCGCCATAAATCCGACATTGTGGCGCGTATTCTCAAATTTTTTGCCTGGATTTCCCAGACCAATTATTATAATCATATTATTAATTTGTTAAGCCATTATAGCACTTCGTCAAAATTTTGAAATAAGCTGTTCAAGCCACTGAACATAGTTTACAGTCTATTAATTGATTTTTTGCCTCTTCGACCTCTTCTTTTTTGTGATTTAGCTTGGCGTCAATAAACTTCATTAAAGTCTCGATTTGTTCTTTCTTTTT
>Ga0268281_1000153_pt1 | contig 54119 bp, 69 predicted proteins | sample saktaG_10_FD_190134 | JGI IMG/M metagenome (GOLD analysis project Ga0268281, IMG submission 190134) | Saline water microbial communities from Sakinaw Lake, British Columbia, Canada - sak_2011_5_24_50m | ecosystem: Environmental > Aquatic > Non-marine Saline and Alkaline > Saline ...
ATAGGTTGAACGATTGGAGTTTGCTCTTCTGGAATTCCATTTACAATTCTCTCATATGCTTTTTTCCCATCTATTCCATGAATTGTTTTTGGTATTTTTAATGTCATTTTATTTTACTTTCTTATGTTTTATACTACTTTTGAGTTAAAACTACTACAATATATTCCTTTATAAACTTTTCGATATGTTACCATTTTAGAGTTAATTATTTTAACACCAACCATCAATCTAATCTCAACAAAAAAAGGCCCACATCACAATATTTATAAAGTAATATCAATTGATTATATCATGCAATCTCAGATAAAAAAAGAAAAACCATATTTTGAAACTAACGAATTAGCTAGAAGCCCAACACTTCAAACAGTTTTAATGGTAGAAAAATTCATTGATAAAAACTCAGGAGAATTCAAAAAAACAGAACTCTTTAATAAACTTCCAAAAAAAGTAATGTGGCAAACATTTCAAGTGATAATGGAATATCTTGAAAATTCATTAAAAATAGCCTATGATCTAAAAGGATATATTGTTTACATCTGGAATCCAGAATTATATGAAAAATACAAAAACAGGAAGGATTTAGAATGGAATCCAAAGTAATCTTTGTAAATAATGAATTAAAAGAAGTGTTTAAAAATTTGGAATCTGAGGACAAAAGACTATTCAAGGAAATAGAAAACGCTTTGAAATCAATAAAAAACAATGCATTTTTTGGAAGAAATGTTAAGAAAAAACTTATTCCAAAAGAACTAATCAAAAAGTATAAAATAGATAATCTCTGGATATACAATTTAAGAAAAGATTGGAGATTATTATATACAATAACAAACAATCAAATAGAAGTTTTAGCTATTATTCTTGATTGGATGAATCATAAAGATTATGAAAAACTTTTCAGATTTTGAATCCAGAAGTGAATAAATATCTCTTTCGACAAGATTTATAAATCATTGCCATCGCACACAACAGCGATGGAAAATATGATTAATTTAATGAGAATAAGCGATTCTCTCGAAGATGCCACAATGACTCGGTATACGGTCGGGGCGTTCTTAAATTTGTTAACTTTACGTGAGCTTTTACACAAACACTTTCTTCACAACCAAAATGGGTCTACATCACAACATTTATAAATATGTAGACCCACAAATACATATGGTATTCACAGAAATTAAAACAAGAAATAAGAAAAAGTATTATTATAGAGTTCTCTCCATAAGAAACAAAGAAAAAATATCAAAAAAGAAAATCTATCTTGGAGTAGACTTATCCCAAGAAAAACTTAAACAAAAAGAAGTTCTAGCAGACAAAAAACTATATGAAGAAAAAAGAAAAAGAAAAGGAAATGAATTTCAAGAACTAAAATCTCAAATAGTAAAAATTCTAAAACAAAACAACATCAAAAAAGCAGGCATTTTTGGAAGTTATGCTCGTGGAGAACAAAAGAAAAATAGCGATATTGATATTTTAATTCAACCAAGAGAAAAAATGGGTTTTGAATTTGCAGGATTACAGATAAAATTATCTGAACAATTAAATAAAAAAGTAGATTTAATTAGTTATAAATCTCTGCATCCTCTTTTAAAGCAAAGGATATTAAATCAAGAGGTAAAAATAATATGAATGAAAAAAAAGATTTAATTTTTATTAAACACATTTTAGAAAGTATTGAAGCAGTGGGAGAATTTTCAAAAAACATGGACAAAGATGAATTAAATTCAAGCAGATTAAAACAAAGTGCAATAACAAGAGAAATAGAAATAATTGGAGAAGCTGTTAAAAATATCTCAGATAAAACAAAAAACAAATATAAAGAAGTTGAATGGAAAGAAATTGCAGGAACAAGAGACAAAATGATTCATCATTATTTTGGGGTTGATTTAGATATTGTTTGGGGCATTATAAAAAAAGATATTCCAAAATTAAAAAAACAAATATCAAAAATAAAAGAGTCCCATGACTTTGGTCCAGATACTCTCTGATTCGGTCGGGGTGTATTTTTGATTAAAAAAACAATTAAAATCCTCTTAATTCATTAAAAAACTTGAAAATACTAAAAATTAAAGATAATGTCAAAAAATTAAGAAAAAGTAATCCTCCAATAACCTTTTTCAGTATCAATTGTACAAATTTCTCCTAAAGGAATAGTTAAATTTGGTTCTTCATGACCAATTGGTTGATGAAAAACCACAGGACCTTTAAAATCTTTAAAAAATTCAAAAAGATATTTATAAATATCTTTACCACATTTTGTAAAATAACCTAGGATAATTCCTTTAACATTATCAAATTTCCCAGCCAATTTAAGTTGCCAAAGAATATCAAAAACCCTCCAAGATTTCATACTATAATCTTCTAAAAAAACAATTTTGCCAGAAGTTTTTATTTCAAAAGAAGTGCCTAAGGATCTTCCTAACAATTCTAAATTTCCTCCAACAATTGGAGCTTTAGCCAAACCTTTACAAAGAACATCCTTATCTTTAAATAAAACACAATAATTTTTCTTATTTATAGCATTTAACAAACAATTAATAGTTTTATTATGAAATCCTTTGGTTTTTCCAATATTTGGGCCATGAAGGCATCTAGCCTTAGTTTTCTGAAAAAGAGTATTTAAAAGAATTGTTACATCGCTAGAACCAACAAGAATTTTTCTAGAATTTTTAATCTCATTATAATCTAAAAAAGGTAAAAGATGCACTGCTCCACCCCCTCCACGAACTGAAAAAATAACTTCAGCAAAAGACTTGTAAGCTTCATTTAGTTCTTGCGCTCTCCTTTTATAATTTCCAGCATAAAATAAATATTCAGACAAAATATCTTGTCTATGGTCTTCTACAAACCCGAAATCACGCAATTTTCTCTTTGCAAAATTAAGGTTTTTTTTACTTATGCTTCCAGAAGTAGCTACTAAAAACGCTTTTTTCATTTTCCTTCCTTGATTTTAAGAATCTTATCTTGAATATGCTTTTCAACAGCCATAACAACAGGTCCAGACAAATTATAAATATCTAATTGTTCAACTTCTTCTGGATCTGGAGGAGCCACGCCTGTTCCAGAACCATTAATTTCCAATAAATAATCTCCCCTAAAATCAACAGCGCAAAAAAACATTCCCGTATCTTTAACTATTTTTCTTGCTAATTCAATTTCTTTTGGAATTCCTTCCATAAGATTTACACTAGAAAAATGCTCTTCTCCAGGAAGTCCAAATTTTCCGCATTTTCTTCCAATAACATATTGATTATCTAAAAAAATATATCTTCTTTCTTCATCAGCAGGAACAAATTGTTCATAAAAAAAGTTAGAAAGACCTTTTTTAAAAATAAAATCTACTTTTTTTAAATCATTTAAAAACACAATTCCCTGGCCCCCAAGACCAATAACTGGTTTAGCTATTATTTGTTTTCCAGATTTTAATAAAGAAATTAAATTTGATTTTGATTTAACCTTAAATTCAGGTATCCAAGGTAAATCTAAGGATTTTTGTTTTGGTTTAAATTCATAAGAAGTGCTTTCAGCACTATTAAGTACACTAAAATATTGGTTTTCTAAAGAATATAAAGATTTTAAAAAATTTTCAGAAACATTTGGCCCTTCTTGTTCTCCAAGATTATATACGAAAAAAACATCTCCAGATAAAGGATAATTTTCAGTTTTTCCATAAAATCCTCCAACATACTTATTAAAATTTAAAGATTCTTTAGCAAATATTTGATTATTTTTTTCATAAATTTTAAGAGGATCAATTAATTTTAATTCATGTCCTCTTTTAATAAAAGAATCTGCAAGAAACCTTGAACAAAGGCGGCCTTTACCAGAAATTCTCTGTTTTCTATACAAATCAATTGCTTCTTGAGATAAACTCAAAGTAACTCTCATTTTAATAATAAACCTCAAGTTCTTGAATGTTTTGAACTTCTTGAATTTCTTGCGTGTTGGATTTTGGCAAGGGATTAAGGGAGTCAAGAAGTTTATTAACAAGAGTATCCATTCTTTCAAGATCATCAAAACTATCTACAAAATATCCTGGACTAGGATTTACTTCTATAACATATGGACCATCTTCAGTAAATATGATATCTGATTCAGAAAAACAAGCACCTATAGCAAGACTAGCCTTAATTGCAATATCTTTTTCTGCCTCACTTACAAGATAAGGAAATTCATAAGATCCTCCAGAAGTAGAAGACATCCACCTATCTTCAGAATTTCTTGCAATATAACTTCTAGCATAAGAAAATACAAATTCGCCATTCACCACCCCCACCCTACAATCATGATCTTTGATAGACTTAATGAACTTCTGAAGAATAAATCCTGCATAATACTTCTGTTCTTCTGCTAAATCAAACATCTCATTAAGAATTTGAATTAATTCTTCAAAAGAATGGGCCCTTGTAACTTGATAGCTTTTTCCACCACAATTCCTTTTCACCACAATAGGTAGCCCAAAATTACTAATTGCCTCTTTTGCATGTTTTTCTATTGCATGCCTAGAAGAAACAAATATAGTCGGAGGAGTAGGAATTCCAAATTTAGATAAAAAATTAAACAATTCAAATTTGTTATAATCAGCTAAAGAAGCTTTAAAAGAATTAGCACAAAAAATACCTTTATCTTCTAAAAATTTCAAGAAACAAAGGGTTTTATTTAGGATAATATAGTCTCTAGATGCAACACTGCTATAAACTCTATTAAAAACAAAATCATATCCTAAAAGGTGTTCTTCTGAAATATTTCTTATATCTAAAAAATCAACAAAACATCCTTTTTGTTGAAACATTTCTCTAAATTTTAATTCTGCAGGTTCTAGATCATGATGCAAAATTGCAATTTTTAACTTTTTTTGTAAAGGGCCTTCAATTTTAGTTCCATTTAAATTTTCCATTTTTCTTAATTTTTTACAAAATTTAAGTTGTAGTTTCTACAACATCCTCCCATTTATATATTTTTCCATAGAATTTTGCAACTTTCGACGATAAAACATATTCTCTACATATCTATACAAAGATAATATATATGTGAAACATATAGATTATAAATTTCAAAAACATTAAACAAATCAAAAGTGGTTTAAAATAAATTCAATTAAAAAACATTAAATCCAAACCTCTAAAAACATTAAAATCCTAATAAAAATATGAGACCAAGATATAGTTTTTCATCCAGAAGAACAGGACATCTTGCTAAAATGACTAAACAAAGGCAAAAATATCCTGAACTAGTTAGTAAGATAGTTGATACTTCAGACATAGTTCTTGAAATTTTAGATGCAAGATTTCCTACCCAAACAAGAAACTTAGATTTAGAACTTCAAATAAGACAACAAAAAAAGAAAATAATCTATGTGTTAAATAAATCAGATTTAACAACACCTGAAAAAATCAATAAAATAAAAATATCTCCAAAAATCTCTATTTCATGTAAAAATAGAGAAAAAATAAAAGATTTAAGAGATTTAATCAAAAGAGTAGCTAAGACAATTGAGAAAATTGAAACAAGAACATTAAAGGGTGAAAAAATTGTAGAAACAGATGAAAAAAGAATAAAAGTAGGTGTAATTGGTTATCCAAATACTGGGAAATCCTCAATTTTAAACCTTTTAGCAGGTAAAAAGGCTGCAGGTGTAGGGTCTGATGCAGGTTTTACAAAGGGTGTACAAAAAATAAGATTATCTGAAAACATTGTTTTATTAGATACTCCAGGAGTAATTCCTGAAGACCAATATTCTACAACAAAAAAAGAAAAAATAGCAACCCACACTCTTTTTGGAGGAAAATCATATACTCAAGTTAAAGAACCAGACATGGTTGTTCAAGATTTAATGCAAAAATTCCCAAACATACTTCAAGAACATTATAAACTAAAAGCAGAGGATTCAGAAAATTTAATCGAACAATTAGGTAAAATCAAAGGTTTTCTAAAAAAAGGCGGAAAAGTAAATGAAGACAAAACATCTAGATTTATTTTAAAACAATGGCAGCTGGGTGAAATTATTGTTTAGTATTATAAAAACCATAACATTTATAACCATTATAATTATTATATATGTATGGAAATGACAACAATTGCTTTACCAAAAACATTAAAAAATAAAATTAGTGAATTTGGAAATAAAGGAGAAACCTTCGCAGACATATTAGAGAGACTGCATAAAAGCGCTGTTCAAAGAATGTTTCAAGACATATTAATGTCTAAAGAAGGATGCATCACAATTGAAGAGGCAATAGAAGAGGCCAATAAAAAATGGCCGAAGTAATTATCACAAATAGTCTAAAAAAAGAAATATATAAAAAATTTAAAGAAGAATCAAAAAAAATATTTAAATTAATAAATTCTCTAAAAACAGATCCTAAAAAAGGAAAAGAACTTGGACAAGTTCAAGGATTATTAATAAAAGAAATAAGATATGAAAATTTTAGATTCTATTTTCTAGTACAGGGGCATTTATTAAAAGTTTTAGGGATAGATGATTTAAAAGAATTAATAATAAAATTCGTAAGAATGTCAAATAAAAAAGAACAACAAAAAACAATAGAAGAAATAAAGCATATTCTAAGAAGTTTAGGAGAAAAGGGATTTAATTAATATTTTCTTTAAACAACCTAACAAATATCTCCCTTCTCAATTAAAAACTTAATATTTGGAGCAATATTATGTTTTCCAGCTTTAATTTCTTCAATACTTAACCATTGAATCTCCTGAATAGGATAAATTGGTTTAAGCTCATTTTTATTTTTTAATTTAGCTAAATAATGAATCAAAACAATACACATTTTCTCACCAGATTGAGGATTCTTCCATAGTATCATTGGATGAAGAGGTTTAATTATTTCAACCTCAGCATTATTTTCTTCTTTTACTTCTCTATGACATGCTTCTTCTAAATTTTCAATATTTTCTTCAATTGTTCCTCCTGGAAGTTTGTAAAAATCATCTTTATTATCTTTATTTACCATCAGTTTTCCATTTTCAATTATAACAGGTCCAGATGCAATTATGTGTTTCATATTAAATCTAAATTAAAATTATATAAAAAGTCTTCTAATATCCATTTTTCAATTTATTTTTAACAAATTCATCAAAATTATCTTTTGGATGAAAAATTGTTATCAAGAGCGATTCATCTTCCATAAGTTTAGGGGGATTGCCCGGATCATATTCAAAAGCATCTTCAAAAAAATACTTTCCACCACCTTTCCTAAAAAGATTATTGCACTGATCAATAACCGCATATGTGGAAGGCCTGTATATCATTCCTTTTTTATTCGGATTTCCTTTCCAAACATAATCAATTCCTATATTCATGTTTCCAAGCTCATAAATTTCAGAAGCACTAAAAGTTTCCCACCATTGTTCATATTTTACAATATGCTCAAAGATCATATCTGCACAAAAACCAGCAGAATAAATTGGGACGCTCTTATCAACCCCTTTAATCTCTCTTAATTTATTTGTTAAAGAATAATAAAAATCAGAAATCCCTTTCTGAACTGGAAAAGCACTCATTATATCTTCTAAGGGGCTTGTCCTACTAGCATTTTCTTGATTATTCATTTTAACTTTGTTCAGATTTCTTTATTTTATATTTTCCAAGATTATCTTTAAATAAAACATATTTTAAGATAAATTCTCCTGTGCCTATATCTTCAACAAAAACTTCTAATTGGCCTTCTTCATTTAATTTCGCACCTTCACATTTAATATATTCCGCATAAACATTCTTATAACCTCCATCAGCAGAATCCATATTGCAAAAATACAATAAATTTTTGAATAAATTTGAATAAATAGAAGCATCTTTCAAAGGATGTTCTTTAGCAAAACTCCTTTTTTCAGAAAGGTTCCAAAAACTATCTGCTTTATATCCTAAAAAGTTTCTCTCAGAGTCATAAATCTGAAAAATTACTTTATCTTTTTTTTCACTTTTCATATGTCCCTCCACCAATTACTTGTATCCTTTGACTAATATTATAACCTTCAACAAGTAATTTTCCTTCTAATCTTCTCAATCCAGTTTCACCGATTTCATCAAAGTCCTCTTCAAAATTTCTCTTATAATCTTCTAATCTAATTATTTCCAAGGAAAAAATATTGCTTCTCAGAAATATTTTCAAATTTAATTCTTTAACCCCATGAAGTTTCAAATTCTTTCCTATAGCCTCATAAAGAACTTTATCATTTTCTAAATTGCCATTAGTATTAAATCCTTTATTTGTAGTTGTTTCCATATAATATTTATCTGGTTCTGTCTCTCCAAATTTTTTTCTTACAATATTAATTTTTATATAAGGAATTACATCGGTCATAAACTTTAAACTCAAAAGCAAATATATAACCTATTGTAGTAACTTTTACCACCACAATTATTATAAATAAACTATATTAGAACAATTTATGATTCAAGAAACACTTCAAGAAATTGGATTATCTAAAAATGAAACAAAGATTTATCTAGCTTTATTAGAACTAGGACCTTCATTAATAGGAAAAATATGTGGAAAAACAAAAATACATAGAAGAAATGTATACGATTCTATTGAGATGCTAAAAAATAAAGGGTTTATATCATTAATAAACATAAATAATAGAAATATATTCGAAGCAATTAATCCAAAAAAAATATTAAACATTTTAGAAGAAAAAAAGCAAAGTATAGAACAAATATTACCTTCTCTTTTAGAAAGAAAAAATAAAGACCAATCTAAAATCCAAGTATATTTTGGGAAAAATGGGAAAAAACTTATTTTTGAAGATAAATTAAATTATAAAAAAGAACAATATGTACTAAATGCACACAAACCTTCTAAAATCATCTCAAATTACTTAGAGAATTATCATCTAAGAAGAATTAAGAAAAAAATACCCTTAAAAATGTTATTTTTAAACAAAGATATTGAAGTCGCCAAACAATTTAATAAATACAATCCAATCAAAATTAAAATACTTCCAAAAATATTTACTTCTCCAATTGCAATAAATATATATGGAAACAAAGTTGCTTTTTTTCTTAATTCAGAATCAATAGAACCAATAAGCATATTAATTGAAGACCAAAATTTAACAAAAAGCTTTAAGGAACATTTTGAAACCTTATGGGAATTAAGTAAAGAGTTATAAAATTCTCCTAAAACCACAGCAACCCTTATAAACAATTTAATTATAAATTTCTATGGCAAAAAATTTATTAGAAAAATTAGCAAAAGAAAAACAAGAACATAAACAAAACAAAACAAAAGATCCTACTTTACTTCTAGATTTAATAACAACTATTCCAAGCACAGAACCTACAGAAGAATTAGCAATAGAACTAAGAGATTATTTTTTTGGAACAAAAATAGATTCTTATTTATTTGAAAAAGAAATAATTGTATCTTACCATGAACTAGGTCAAGCATTTATTGACCTAAATGTAATAAAAAATTATTCAGAATTTAATAAAATTCTCTCAGGATTAAATAATTTAAAAATAAAATATGATACCTGGTGGCAAGCTTGCCAACTAGAAATAAAAAGAATACCTCAAAAAACAAAAAAAGTTGAAGAAAATCTATACTTAATAAAAAAGAATAAAGTACCTTTTTCAAAAGAAAAACAAATGATAAATCCAACTAAAGGAAATAATATTTCTCTCAAAGATATAATTGAAGGAGATTAGATTTTTTTAATCATATAAGTATCTTCTAAAATATAACCTAATTTTTCATAATATTCTCTCACACCTATCCCGGAAATAATACTCAAACTTTTAATTCTATTAGATTTAACAATTTTCTCAGCTTCTGAAATTAACCATTTACCTAAACCACAATGTTGGGAAAATTTACCCTCTTCACCTAATTTTAAACTTTGACCATACACATGAACTTCTCTAATTATTGCTTTTCTACGTTTATTATCTCTAATATTAATATTAATATTAATTTTATTATCATTATTAACTTGCGTTTTAACATTAACAGATTGGGGCTGGGTTGTAGAAGAAGTAGGTAAAAAAGTGGATGGAGAGGTTTGTATATCTCCTTTAAATATTCTCAACCTCAACAAACCAAACAAAACATCATCTTTGTTTACAATCTCTAAAAAATATTCATCTCCTCCAGAAGCTTTATATTTTGTTTTCTTTAATCTTAAATCTAAATTAAGTTCTCTTTTATCTCGCAAAGCAAATCCAATCTCCCTATAACGAATTTCTTTTAACTTAGCTTTATTTTTTCTTAATTCCTCTTCAATATTTTTTCTCAAATCAATATGTATTGTTCCTGCAACAATATATTCAGGTGGAATTTCTCTCATCACACGCATAACTCTACAATATCTTGGAACTTTCTTCAACATTTTAACTAGAACTTCTTCAATTTGCTCTTTTGAATATGGTTTATATTTTCCATCCCAATACCATTTTTCTAAAACAGACCCAGGCATAACTTGACAAGGATATAATTTTAATTGATCTGGTTTAAAATCAGAAGATTTAAACAATTTATCAAATAATTTTAAATCTTTTTTAATATTAGAATCTGGAAGACCTGGCATACAATGATATCCAATTTTAAAACCTGCATTTTTCAAAGCTTTTGTAGCTTCAATAACATCTTTTACATTATGTCCTCTATTTACTTTATTATAAATATCATCATCAATAATCTGAACACCTAATTCAGCTCTTGTAACTCCCCATTCTCTCATTCTATCAATAAAATCAATGCAAACATCTGGCCTAGTTTCAACACAAAGAGCAACACATCTTGAACTTGCTTTTTCATTTTTCAATTGAGCAGATTTAAGTGTACTAGATTTAACACCATTTAAACCATCATAAAGTCCTTTAATAAATTTATATTGAAATTCTTTAGGATACTCTAAAAAAGTTCCACCCATTATAATAAGCTCAACTTTTTCAACAGGATGATTCATTGCTTCAAAAGCTTTCAAACGAGCACGAACTTGTTTATATGCATCATATTTTAAAACACTTGCACGCATCACAACAGGACTCTTAGGAGTATAGCTTTGAGGAACACCTAAATTAGGACAATACACACAACCACCATGGTTACATGCACGAGGAGGCAACATAACAGCAACAGGAGTTATACCTGAAATAGTCTTTGTAGGTTTACGGACTTCTCCTTTAGTTTTATCTGGCTGTTTCATATATTTTTCACAGAATAAGGTTATTTAAAATATTCTAAGAAAAATTATGCAGAACAATCTACAGGACAATTACAAGGATCTTCCCAAGCTTCACAATTATTATTTCCACAATCAGAACAAATAATACCTCCACCAGATATCATATCACACCCATTTTCATCAGCATATTTATGATCTGGAGCATAACTTAGCCCTCCTGGAATCTCAACCAAACCATTACAACATTGTTTATTTATAATATTATTTGGTCCTGCAGAAGGGTTTTTAGAAACTTCTCCAGCAATTGCACAATTCAAATATTCTTTTTTAAGTGTAAGGCAAAGAATAAGTACAATGGCTATAATTAAAAGTATAATTAAAGCAATTAAAAACCACTTCTTTTTCATAAAATAATAAAAGAAAAAGAATTTATAACCTTTTCTAAAAATCAATTTATTCCCTTAAAGCACTTTTAATAATTTCATAAACTTCAGGATACTTATCGGGATAAACCATATCTAAATGGAGAAACTTAATAGTTCCAGGACAAGTACCATTAATATAATAATTATTTGCAAAATCTAAATATGCTGTAGAATTTTCAACAATTCCATCACCATCTTGACCATCCATGTCACATCCAAGCCCAATTATATTATAAACAGGTATATTCAAAACAGCCTGATTTAATTTACTAATTAATAAGCTATCTGAATTCATATCATCACATTCTTGATCAGCACCAAATAATTTACAATAATTATAGATTTTCTTGCTAATTCCATAATTTGGAGTTCCTAAAATAATAAGCTTTGATACATCTTCTTCACCAAAAATTTGTAAATATCTCCTTGAAACAAGCCCACCCATACTATGGCAAATAATTATAACTTTATCTTTTCCTGTTTCAAATTTAATTTCTTTAATAATATCATTTAATCTAATTGCATAACTATCAATACTATCTTGCTTTGTATCAATAATTTTAGTAGATTTATAATTTTTATAAATTTCAAAATAATAACTTGCCCTAAATGTAAAAGGGTAATTTGCTCTACTCAAAAAACCACTATCAACAGAAGTTGAGATTATTGTACCAGAACCAATATATCCTTCTTTTTCTAACTCATTTTGCATAACATCAAATGTGTCAAAACTATATTCTGCAGAAACTTTATGATTAAAACTATGGCCATGAACAAACACAATAGGATATAATGATTCATTTGTAGCACAATCATCACAACAAGCATCACAATTATCAAGAAAACAACACTCTGGAGGAGACTCAAAAAGACTTTTTGTGGGTATTTCTATAGAATAATTTAAATAAATTTTAGAAAAATTAAAGTTAGCAATATTTCCAGAAGCAAAACAACAATCAGGCGTTGTAAAATTCAAATCTAAACTTGACACAAATGAATAAATTAAAGAATAATTATCTTTATTTTCAACAATAGAATTAAATTCATCTATTAACAAATCTATTTGAAGGGTATCGTTAAAAGACACATTAAGTAATTTAAATTCATTTAATTTTTGTTTAGCATAACTTAAATTATCAAATAAATAATTATTTTCCAATACCAAATTATAAACTGTCTCATTAAAATCATTAAGATTCTCCTTAACCTCTTTCAAAGAATCTTCAGAAGCATTGATGATTTCCCCTATAGAAGCATAATCATAATTAATCCATAATTCTTCTAAATCCATATAAGTTTGATTAATTAGGGAGATAGAATTAGACAAATTTTCTATTTCTTCTGAAAGATCAATAGCATTATTATTTTCCATTAAATTCAAAAAACTATTGTTTAATTCCAAAAAATTAAAATCCAAATAAGAAATATTCTCAATTCCTAAAGAAATAATTTCACCAAATTCTTTTTGTTTTATTTTTTCGTCGGCATTGAGATCATAATCTAAAGTAATCAAAACACTCCTCGTCTTTACTTCATCGCTTGTCTCACAAAAAGTACTTTTAATAGCCTCGCACTTAATCTCAAACCTATACAAATCTTGCCCATTTCCAATTTTATCTGCAGTTATATTGTATTCTTGTATATTTGTTATTGTCGGCTTTAAATTAAATTCTTTTTTTTCTAAAATCTCCCCAGAACCCAGATTTACAAATGTAGAAGAACATTTAGAAGTACAAAAGGCATTAGAAAAAACTTGCGAAGTTAAAACAACATTATCTTGCTCATTATGTTGTAGAAAAAAGTTTGTCTTTTCTGAGTTTAAAGTTACTACAAAACCATTTCCTATAAGAAAACGAAAATAAAGATATGCTTTTGTTGCAAACAACAAAATAGTCAATAATAAAATTACTCCAATAATAATAAGAATAAATTTTCTATTTAAAAAAAAACTCTTTACTTTACTTTCTTTTAATTTATCTCCTTTTTTCTTTTTAACAGCTATATCTTTTTTTAACTTAGGTTTTATCTTGGGTTTGGATTTTATCTCTTTTTTCATAACACCATATCTCATTTAGAATATAAAAACCTAGTCCTCAAAGACCAAATTTAAATAACTTTTTAATAACCCAAATATTCTAAAATATATGAAGAAACCAGACCAAGAACAAGTATGGGATAATATTGCAGAAGAATGGCATGAATTTAAGACAAATCCGTCAGAAAATGCAACAAATTTCATAGACAATTCAAAAGGGAAAATATTAGACTTCGGTTCTGGTTCAGGTAGAAATCTTCTAAAAGTAAAAAAAACTAAAGACAAAGAAATATATTTAGTAGATTTTTCACAAAAAATGTTAGATTTCGCATTAGAACGTGCAAAAAAACTTAAATTAAAGATAAATATAACAAAATCAAATTTAGAAAAAATACCTTTTAAAAATAATTTCTTTGATGCTACAATATGTGTCGCAGCAATACATTGTATTCCAGGAAGAAAACAAAGAGAAAATTCATTTAAAGAAATTTACAGGACATTAAAAAAAGGTGCTAAAGCAGATATAGAAGTTTGGGATAAAAATTCAGAAAGATTCAAAAAAGCATCAAAACAAAAGTTCATAAATTGGAGAGATAAAGGGAAAAGATTTTATTATTTATATGAAGAACAAGAACTCAGAAAATTATTAGAAAAAATTGGATTTAAAATAATCAAAAAAATACCACATAAAGCAAATTTAATATTTATTATTGAAAAGTAATGTCATGACAAAATAGTAACATTTAAATATTAAATTTCCTTGCAAAAAATATGCTTAAACTATATAGAAATACAAGAAAAAGAATATATCAAAAACTGACCTCAATGAATATTCCAGAAAAAGAAAAAAGTCAATTAATAAAATATTGCACTTCAATCTCAAATATGGGGTCTGGAACAAGTAGAATTGCTAAAGGAATTATCCATGAAGCATATCTTGCTGGGAAAAAAGGAAAAAAAGCATATAATTATATATTTAAAAAAACAGAAAAAGAAGTCCAAGAAAGACAAGAAGCAAAAAATATAGCAAATATTTTTCAAGAACCATTCGGAATATAAATATTTAAATATCTTAACACCCATAATAAACTATGCCTAAAGTTAATCTAGAAAAACTAATAAAAAATAGAAAAGCAATCAACCTATGTACACAAATGGTTGAATTAAATTATTCTCAAAAATCTCATAGAGAAATCTTAAAAGATTATCTTAATCCATTAAAAAGACTTTTTGGTTGGTTTGAAAGATTGGACATAGAATTAGAATATTTGCAATTAATGCCCAAAATAGGCAATTATTCAATAAATCCCTGATTATTTTTTCTTAAAAACACTAACCATGTCAAATATAGATTTTTTCTCAAAATGAGATATCTTATTATCCTCTAAACAAATATGCATTTTAACTAATCCAAAATTAGATAAAAAACATGTTACAATCAAATAATCTTTATTTTCTAATCTTTGTAAACTAAATAAAAACTTTTGAATTTTATTTTTAATCTTTTGATTTTCAATTTCTTTTAAAATTAAATTCTCATAAAAACCAAAATCAACATCTAGTTTATTTGAAATCTTTTCAGGAACCTTTTCATCATATATTGTTATTGGAGATAAAACAATCTCTTGACCATCAACCCTAAAACTAAAAACCTCTTCAGAATTTAGTATAAAAAAATCTAAATGAACTTGATTATCTTTTCCTTCTTTATCAACACTAAAAAATCCAGAATAAAAATAAGCATCTTTATGCTTTTTCATAAACTTTTTATATTCTTCAGAATGTGCAAGTTTCTCAGTATAAAATTGAAGGTTCATTTTAAAAAAAGCCCAGGGTTGCACAAGTCAATCCTAAGGCAGATATCATTATTAAAGAAATTACTAATTTTTAAGTATTTCTATAAACAAAATAGTTACAAACCTAATTCTCTTTTAATTTCCTCTAAAGTATAAAACTCTCTTCTTTCAAATTCTGCTCTAGATTTAGCTATGTGCTCCTTAGTTTCTTCTGAAAGTTGAACCTCTATCTCTTCAATCAAATTCTCTCCTGAATTTCTTTTTTCAATTTAGAAATAAAATCTTTTAATTTAATATTTTCAATTTTTGAATTGCCTTTAAACCTAACAGCTAAATTATTTTCTTTTTCTTCTTTATCTCCAACAACAACAATATATGGAACTTTCATAATTTCAGCTTCTTTAACTTTAGAACCAATAGTGGTCTGTGAAAAATCAGTTTCAATACGTAAACCTGGAATTTCTTTTTTCAATTCTTCAACAACCTTTTCCCCATATTTTTGACTTCTATCTGTAAAACTCAAAACTTTAACTTGAACAGGAGCTAACCATGTTGGAAATCTTCCATTATAATGTTCTAATAAAATTCCTAAAAACCTCTCCAATGAACCAAAAACAGTTCTATGTAAAATAATTGGTCTTTTTTTCTTATTATCTTTATCAGAATATTCTATATCAAATCTATCAGGCAAGAGCATATCTAATTGAATTGTTGCTGTTTGCCATGTTCTTCCTAAAGAATCTTTAACATGAAAATCTATTTTAGGACCATAAAAAGCACCATCTCCTTTATTTAATTTATATTTTAGTTTATGTTTATTTAAAACATCTTCAAGAAGCTTTTCTGCTTTATCCCATTCTTTATCTGTTCCAATTCTTTTTTCAGGACGAGTAGAAAATTCAATATGAAAATCTAATTTAAACTTATCATAAAACAATTTCATTAATTTAATAATTGCCATAATTTCAGAATCAATTTGTTTTTCAGTACAATATATATGAGCATCATCTTGAGTAAATTGAATTACTCTAAATAAACCTGCTAAAACTCCAGATAATTCTACCCTGTGAACTTCTCCAAGTTCCCCTACTCTTAAAGGTAAATCTTTATAACTTTTAGGAGAACTTTTAAACACTAACATACCTCCCGGACAATTCATAGGTTTAACTAAAAATTGTCTTTTTTCATATTCTGTAACAAAATTATTTTCCTTGTATTTTTCCCAATGTCCTGAAATTTGCCATATTTTTTTATCCATTATTTGAGGTGTTTTTACCTCCAAATAACCTGCTTTTCCATGTTCTTCTCTCCAAAATTTAATTAACTCATTTCTAACAATCAAACCATTATTATGCCAAAAAACCATGCCAGGTGCAACATCTTGAAAACTAAATAAATCCATTTGCCTACCTAAAATTCTATGATCATTATCTTTTAATTTACTTGTATCTAATTTAGATTTAGAAATCTCTCGAAGTAATTGCTTTGGATCATATTTTTCTTCAAGTTCAGAACCCCCAACAATAATCTCTCTACTTAGTTCACTCAAAGGATGACCTTTAACTTTCATCTCAAAACTCTTATAATATCCAAATGGAGCACGAGAAACATTAAATTTCTGCTTTTCTAAAGCTTTTTGAGCTTCTTCTAAAACTTTAATTGCCAACTCTGGGCTTGACAAATTTGAAGAAAGATGCGCATAAGGATAAAGAACAATATTTTCAGCTTTAACCTGTTTAGCAATGTCCTCTGTATTTTCAATTAATTTCTTAACAACTTCATCCACATTTGAATCTGTTTTTTCAACTGCAATAAATACTACTAAAGCTTCTTTAACTTTTTTAGGGGCTTTATCTTTCTCAGCTAAATCTGCCATACTCTTTAAAGCCTTTTTCAAAGATTGAAACTCAATATAATCAACATGTAAATTCAATGTTTTCATGAAATCTTTAAGAATAAATAGTTTTTAAATTTACTTAACAAATTCAACATTATTTATATCTTTAAATTCTTTGTCTCCAGTTAAAAATCTAAATCCTTTATTTAAAGCAACAGCATATCCTAAACAATCAATATAACTAAATTTTTTTAATCCTTTTTTTAGTCTAAATTCAGAAGCTTTCTTTATATCTTCTAAAGTTATATCAACTACAATAGATTTTAATTTTTCAACTACTTCACTTGCCTTTTTCACTCCAAAATCCCTTCCGATAATATAATGTAACTCTAAAAGATTCATTAAACTAGTAAAATTAAGAGTTTGATTAAATCTCTCAAAATTCTTATTTTCTTTAATTATTTCCAATAAAGAATATGTATCTAGAAAATAAGAATCTATTTTTTCCATTTTCTTTTCTCAAATAAAAGTTCTTCTTTCCTCAATTCATCTTTAATTTTTTGACTATCTATTTTCCATTTTTTCAACATCCCAGAAACTTCTTGTAAAGGATTCTCTTTTTTTATGTGCACTACTATCTCGGTTTCTAAAGAAATTTTCTCTTTTTGAACTAATTCTTTTGGGAGAATAATTCCAAGAGAATTCCCCCATTGTTTAGGTTTAGTAATTATTTCCATATAACGTATAATGTATAATAGATTATAAACTTTTCTATATAACCCTTAACTAAAGATTTTAAGAATTTTAAAAAACCTCAGAAAGACTTATAAACAAAATCATATTCAGATAATTTCAAATGGAAAATACACCAATTGACCGCACAAAAAAAGTGAATAATAGAAGAAACCATGAAAAAAATAATAACATATTTACTAGTACTTGGAAGCTTAATGCTCCCAAAAATACAGACAAACATAGCTGGAACCTCGCGAGAACCTTCTTCTAATCAACTAGAAAAAGTAATCTATAAAGAAAACATAATTAATATTTCTAAACCAGACACTTTAACACTTAAAGAATACCTCCAGCATATAAGGGCTCCAAAATACAGATTAGAAAAAGAATCATGCGCAAGATATGTAAGAAAGGCAGCTGAAACAATATACAGGAAAAAATATTCTTGGGGAGATGCATGGAACATGATGTATAGAAACAAAGTAGTTTCTGAGATAAAAGATAGTATAGATATATTTAAACTTATGAATACAAAAAAAATGCTTCCAGGAATGGTTATGGGATTTAAAAATCCACATAGCGGAAATAAATGGAAGAAAGATGATTCAAGAAAAAGAGTAAAATATACTCATGTTGCATTATATGTTGGTGTAAATGAAAATTTTGAACCAGAATTCATACATCAAGAAGGAAGAGCAATAAAAAAATCCACTTTAAGGGATTTACAAAAATCAGAATATTCTCCAGTAATTTTATTAGATGAATTAAATGGAAGTAAATAAAATGAAAACATTTCTAAAATATTTATTTTTTCCAATAGTAATTTTGTCTTATTTGGCAATCCCAAATAATTCTACAATAAGTAATCCTTTTCTATCTCCAAAAAACAAAAATCAACAAACCCAATTTGTTCTTGATTCTCTAAACCAAGCAAATAAACAAAACCAATTAGAAAAAATTACTCAATTTGAGTATGAAAAAGATTTGGCTGAAAAAATTGCAAGATTTGATTCAATTCAATCCCCAGTATATTTATCTCCTCAAGAATTAATTAAATATATAAATCAAGCATATAGTAAAGGTTTTGCACCAAAAGAAGTTTCAAAAGAGCTTTTTACAAAAATGGTATTGGCAGAATCTACTAGAAATATTTTTGCCATGAATCCTGTATCAAAAACAAGAGGATTAACACAATTTAAAGAAAATACTTGGAAATATATTGAACAAAATATACCCTATAGAAGGAGTATATAATCCGTTAATAAATCTTACAACAAGTACAAAATATCTAAATAGATTAGATATAGATTTGAAAAAAGAAAATCCAAAATATTCTTCTTTACCTGAAAATGAAAAATTAAAACAAATATTTATATCTTATAATTGGGGAATAAATAAGCTCAAGAAAAATAATTTTGATACTACAAAAATTCCAAGTAAAACAAAAGCTTATCTTAAAAGTTTAAATTTAATATAAAAATTCTTTAACTTTTTTCTCAGCATCTTTTCTTTTTTTCTGATGCTCGCCTAAAAAGGAATTTATCTTATCAATTGTATCTTTTTTCAATTCACCTGTAGTCATCTTACCAGATTTATAATCATCATATATTTTCTTAAGTTTTTTATCATCTTCTTCAAAAAACATCTTCAAATATTGAAAACACACATCAACATCTGGATTTCCACCTTTTTTTCTATGTTCTTCTAATGTTGCTTGTCCTCCTGAAAAAGCATATTTATTTATCTTGGTTTTAACTTCTTCTGGAGAATCCATCAAAGATATAAATGAATTTGGAATAGAAGCAGACATTTTCCCACCATCTAACCCAGGCATAAACAAATTATATGTTGAACTTAATTGAATAAATTTAGGATTTTTAATTCTCTTTGCAATATCTCTAGCAAGCCGAATATGTGGGTCTTGATCAACTCCAACTGGAACCAAAACAGGGCAATTTCCTTCAAATTCAGGGAGCTGCGCATGCAACATATCTGAAGCCTGAAGCAAAGCAGCTAACATTTTTCCAGGACTTATTTCCCCATAAACTGCTTTAAATTCAGAAAAAGTAGCATATCTTGCCAACAAATTCTGTAATTTATAATAGGCATTAGATTTCTTAGCATCTTTTGAACGCTCGCTTTGAAAATAAACCTCACATTTATTCAAATCAAGGCCCAATGCAACATAATTCAAAATATAGTCTAAAGCTATTTTCCTACTTTCTTCTAAACTTTGTCCCCTAGCATTATATGCTTCTAAATCAGCCACAGCAATGTAAACTTTAGCCCCAAGATTTTGATAAAAAACAAACTGTTGAGCAACCAACATGTGTCCAATATGGAATTTCCCAGTAGGCATAAGTCCAGTCATCATTACAAATTTCTTTTTATTTTTAATAGCATCTAAAACCCTTTGAATATCTCTATGAGCAAAAATCACTTTTCTTCTAAAAAGAACATTTTTATTAAAAATCTCAGGAAGATCTTTTAAAACATTAATTCCAAACTTCTTAACCAACTTATCATAATCTATTTTACCAGAAACCTCCCAGGGATTAAAAACTTCTTTAGTCATTTTCAACCTCCAAAATGACTTTAACAAAATTGTTAAATTTGAGTTTTATCATATTTGAGATAAGACGATTTAATTTTTAAAACTATCCAAAACTCCACAAATATTTATAAAGAATTTTTCATTAAGTTTAACATGAAAAAGAGTGTATTATTTTGCTTGGTATTTATATCATTATTAACATTAGCATCAGCCACAATAAGTTTAGATAAAGAGCCTACACAAGTTTATAATCTTGGAGACAACATTGAACTCCTATTAAAAATAATTGCTTCTCCTTCAATAAATAATATTTTAACAATAAATTTAAATTGCGGGTCTGTTGAAACCGAAGTTTACAAAGAATATATTTATTTAATGGAGGGAGAAAAATCAAGAGATATAACAATACCTTTAATTAAATCATTTATTGGGGCTTCAAATGGAACCTGCTCAATAAATTATGAATTAGGTACTGAAAAAGGAAGTTTAGGTTCAGAATTTACAATATCAAATCAGATAGACATAATTATCCAAGAACCAGAACAAGAATATATGCCAGGGGAAACTGTTACAATTGTAGGTACAGCAATTAAGAAAAATCTTCAAGGAATAACTGGAACAATTGAAGCAAATATGTCAACAGAAATAACAAGCAATTTAATTTATTCAAATCTAATAGAAAATGGAAACTTTAATCTAAAAATATCTTTACCTCAAAATATCAAAGCAGGAGACCACCAAATAATATTATATACTTATGAAAAAAATTCAGATGAGGTTATAATAAATAGAGGTATCCTCATAACTTCAATAACTGTGAAACAAGTTCCAACAAATTTAGAAATAGTTTTAGATTCAGTAAAAATTGATCCTGGAGAAACATTAAAATTAAAAGCAATATTACATGATCAAACAGGTGAAAACATGGTTGAAAAAGTATATTTTAGTATAAAAAATCCAGAAGGCCAAGTTATTGAGAAAATTGAAAAAACAACAGGAGAATATCTTGAATATTATATTAATTCTTCGACACTTCCAAGTGTTTGGAGGATAAATGCATATTCAGGGGAATTAAGCACAAATACAGCATTCACAATAAATGAAAAAAAGCAAATAAAAACAGAAATTCTAAATAGCACAGTAAAAATCACAAATACAGGAAATATTGTATACCAAGATATTCTTGATGTAAAAATCGGTGAAGAAATAAGAAAAATAGAATTAAGTTTAGATATTGGAGAATCTAAAATATTTACATTAACTGCTCCAAAAGGAGAATATCTTGTGCAAATTGGGGAAGAATCAAAAACAGTTGGATTAACTGGAAATTCTGTAGATGTAAAGAAATTTACAGAAAATGCTTTTGCTTTAAAACCATTTATTTGGATATTTATAATAATTATCTTAGGATTAATAGCATATATGGTATTTAAAAAAGGATATAAAAGAACATTCTTTGGAAGAAGACACCACATTGGACCACATATAAAATCTATTAAACTAGAAAGGGAAAAAAATTTCAATTCTTCAAAAGGAAAATTAATTAATCCACAAATGCCAGTTGAATTGTCTTTATCAATTCACGGAAATAAACAAACCTCTGAAATAATTGGTGTGCATCTTAAAAATTATGAAGAAGCAAGTTCAGGAGAAGGTGGAACAAAAGAAACTTTCTCTAAAATAACACATTTAGCTGAAGAACATAAAGCAATAATCTATCAAAACAAAGACCATATTTTCTTTATATTTGCCCCTGAAAAAACAAGAACTTTCAAAAACCAAGAAACAGCAATATCTCTAGCAAGAGACATAATTAAAATTTTAGAAGGTCATAACAAATTATTCAAACAAAAAATAGAATATGGTATTGCAATTGACTCTGGAGACATAATCTTAAAACAAGATGTATCTTCAATAAAATTCACGGCAATAACTTCATTAATGACAAATATAAAAAGAATGTCAATGATTTCACATAAACAAATCTATTTATCTGAAAAAGTTAGAAATGATTTATCTTCAAGAGTAAAAGTAGAAAAAATTGCAAATGATAAAATACATGCTTATCTTTTAAAAGAAATAATTTCTCAACCAGATCATTCAAAATTCATAAGAGGCTTTATGGATAGATTAGAAAGAGATAGAAAATCTTAAGAATATAATTCCAAATAACTATTAATAATTCCCCTTTTAATCTCAGGATGTTTTTTCTCTAAATCTTCAATAAAATCAAACCATTTATCATTTTCTTTTTTAATTTTATTAAATTTCAATCCTTTAAGCCTTGCATAAATTAAAACCTCTGTATCTAAAAAAAGATAAAGAGGAAGAATAATTCCTTTTTCAACAGGTTTAAACATTTTTTTAAAATCTCCTTTAACTAAACTATCTAAAATCTTTTTAGACATAATATCTGTTGTATATGCCAAAGCTTTTTTATTAAATCTTTTAGAAGATAATTTTATTGGAGCTTTCTCCACAAACATCTTTAAAAGATTTATTAATACAACTGTTCTAAAATCTTTTTTATTTTCATATCCTATAATGTCTCCTTTAAAAACCATCTTAAATTTCCTAATTGTATATAAAAATTTCTTTTCAAACCAATGAACAAAACAATTTTTACATAATTTTCTTTGATTAGTAAATTCATAAACTGGATTTGTTTCACATTGTTTACACATTTTAAATTTTATATTTCTCCCAATAAGATTTGTCTTTAATTCCACCTTGTTTAGAATAAGTCATAATCAAGTTCATAATTTCATGTTTTGTAATCTTACCATAGATTCTTACACTTGGCCCAAGAAATTTTGGTTCAATAAATCTTCCACCACGAACATTTTTCAAAATATTATTTTCTTCTTGATTTCTTCCCAAGATAATCCAAGAATCTCCAATTAAAAAATGTCTTCCTACATTAATCAACATTGCTTGATTTTCTTTTAAACCCCCCTCTAACAAGACTTCAAATCTTTTTTTTAAAAGCTTTTCACAAAGCAAGCATCCTCCTCCAGGATTAGGATATTTAATATTATATTTTTTAGCTAATCTAATTTGTCTATCTCTTCTTCTACCAGACATATCAAAAAGTTTATTTCTCTCAATTAAACCTTTTTTTTCATAAATTGTCTGAGGCAATAATTTTGCAGATAAGGGCCTTAAAATTCTTCCATCTAAACCAGCTTCTTTTTCATCTAATAATAAATCTCTTTTCATTTGAGACATTGGCCTTTGACCAAGAACCTCTCCTGTTGCAATTATATCTGCTCCAATTTGTTTAGCAAATTTCTTACCTAATTTAAATAAAAATATTTTACAATCTTTACAAGGATTAAAACCTGCTCCACGAGAATATTTTGGATTCTTTATAATTCTAAGATAACTTTTATATAATCCCCCTTTAGTGCAATCAATAACATTAAGTTTTACTCCAGATAATTGAGAAAAATTAAAAACACAATTAAAATCATTACAACAACCTGTTCCAAAAGGAAGTTTAATATAAAGTGCTTCAACCTCAAACCCTTGATCTTGCAATATCTTAATAGTTAATCTACTATCTAATCCTCCTGAAAATAATACAAGTGCTTTTTTTCTACTTTCTTTTACTTTTATCATTTTAAATTTGAGAAAACATCCTATAAAAATTATTTGGTCAAATCTTTATAGTCATCCTTTTTTTCTTTTTTTCTTTTTTTAGAATTAATCTTCTTCGCATTCCCTTTAATCCCAGAAAGTTCACTATGGATCATCTCCCTTATTCCTTCTTCAGATAAACTTTTTCTATTTCCTTTTTTCTTAAAGAGATTACTAATTCTAGTACTTAATTTAAAGAACCTAAACAAAAGCCCAACAATAAGTAAAAGCCCCCCAATAATGCACATAAATATCATTATATTCAAAGATTTAGCAAAGAAAATATCTAAAAACTCTAGTATAGAACTATCTGGAAATATATTTAATACCCAATCAAATTGTTTAAATAAAACCGCTGCAACAATTGTCAAAACCCCTGCATTAATAAAAGCATTTGATTTTTTTCTAACAAGTAAAAAACTGACTGCAAATGCAATTAAAGCAACATAAAGTGCAAACTTATATTTATCATGCCAATAATCTTTAGCTTTTTCAGAGATTAAAACAAAAGGCATTTTTGATTCCTTAACACAACTCCAAAACTCACAATCATATTCATCATAATACACTTTATGGATAATATACTCAACAACATAATCAATAGAATTATCTGCCCCAGAATCTACAATTGAACAAGGAATTTCAACTCCAATATCATCCTGCATAAAAACATAGTTTGAATGCAACATACAATAAAAATCCATTTCATCTAAAGCAGCGTTTATCTGATCACTTATACCTGTTTTATTTACAAACTTATTAGCAACATCTATTAAATTAGGTTCAAGAGTATTATACTCTAAAGACCAAGACAAATTAAGAAAAGCGATTGCAAAAAATAAACTAAAAAATAATATTATACTCACTAAAAAGATTGCTCCACCCCTTAAAAATCCCATAATTAAAATAATCAAAAAGAGTTTTTAAAACTAATCTAAATTTTGTAAATACCAAACTCCCTGATTAAATATCCTCTTTCTTTCTTCATTATCTTTCTTATTAATATCAAAATATTCATCTGCTACAGAAAGATTTCCATAAAAGATCTTATCTGGATTAGAATTATATATTCTTTCTATTCCTCTAAATAATCCTGTAAAAGAAAAAGCTGAACTTTCTCCATCATTTAAAAACAAGACAAGATTTCCACTTAAATTTAATATATTTTCAAATTTTCCTTTGATTTTCTCAAGAGGATAATCTGTATCTTTTACAAGAATTGTCAAATCTCTTCCTTGTAATTTTAAAGATAATTCTTTTAATTTTAAATCATCTAAAAACATATTTGATAAAGTTTCCATCAGGATTTAACAAGAAAGCTATTTTTAAAGGTTTTCATTCACATTTTCTCTAAAACTTCAATTCTTTTTTCTAAAGCAGGATGTGTCTTATCCCAACCTTTAAATGGACTTGAAATAAACAAAGGTGCAACTGCTTTACTTATTTTCTTTTCAGGAACAGTATTTTCTTCTTTAATTTTCTTTAAAGCATTAATTAAACCCCGAGGATAACGTGTAAATTTTACAGCAGTAGCATCTGCACTAAATTCTCTTTTTCTAGAAATACTCATTTGAACAAAATAAACAACAATAGGAGCTAAAATAGCTAACACAATTCCAAGGATTATAAAAATAACTTGACTTTTATCATTCCCCCTACCTCCTGCTCCAAACCACAAACTTCTTAAAAATATTTGAGATACAATTGAAATAATTCCCACCATAACAGCAACCAAAGTCATATATCTTATATCATAATTTGCTATGTGTCCTAATTCATGTGCTAAAACCCCTTCTAATTCAGATTTATCAAGTTTTTCTAAAGCACCTTCTGTAACACAAACAACAGCATTTGAAGGATTTCTACCTGAAGCAAAAGCATTAATTTGTTTTGATTTCATAACATAGAGTTTAGGCATAGGTAAGCCAGATGCTAAAGTTAATCCTTCAACTAAAGAATAAAACTGCCTATGTTTTGTTGGATCAGCAAGTTTAGCCCCGACACTTGCAATAGCAATTGAATGTGAATTATAAAACATAATTAATAAATATCCTAAGGAAAATACAATTGCAATAATAAGTATAAAAAAGAAATATGATGGATCAAATGCAAATGAGATTGCATAACCTAAAACAATTATTAAAACAAATATAAAAACCATCAATAAAACAGATTTTGTTTTATTTCTAGATATTTGATCTCGAAAATCTATTCTTTTCATAATGAAAAGAATAAAGTATTATTTTTAAGGTTATTGAAATCTATTCAGAACCAAAATGAAATTCCAAAGTTGAAAACCTTTTTTTTATTTTAGGTAATCTTTTAGAAAATTCTTCAAGAGACACAATATTCACCTTAGCACCAGAACCAGAAAGAGAATTTTCAGGAACTTTGCTTAAAACCAAATTATAAAATTCTTTATCATTACCAAAATATTCAATAAATCTTCTCAATCAATAAGGTTTTGGAGAACTATGATTAATATGAATTTCTCCAAAACAACTTGAATTTCCAACAATAATATCAGATACAATTCCTTCATCCTCTAAAGCTTTAAAATATCCTCTAAATTCATTGTAAACACGAGGATTATGATCTCCAACAACCATCAATTTTTTATTAACCACAACAAACCCATTTATTAATTACTTATAAACATTTATTCAATACAAAATATACAATCAAAAAGCAACCTTTGGTAATTTTCTATCAACATCTGCAATTTTAAAAAATTCTTTTTCTTTTTTACCAAACATTGAAGCAAATATGTTTCCAGGGAATTTCTGAACAATATTATTGTAACTTAAAATAGAATCATTGTAAAATTGTCTTGAATATGCAACCCTATCTTCTGTAGCTGCTAATTCTCTTTGAAGTTCTAAGAAGTTTGTATTTGCCTTTAAATCAGGATAACCTTCTGCAATTGCGAAAATAGTCTTAAGAGCACCTTCTAATTGATTATTTGCTTTAACTTTATTCTCAATACCTTTAGCACTTACAAGAGCTTTACGAGCATCTGTCACAGCTTTAATAGCAGAGGTTTCATGCTTTGCAAATCCTTTAACTGTTTCAATTAAATTTGGAATTAAATCTGCTCTTCTCTTTAATTGAACATTTATTTGAGCAAGTGAATTTTTAATTCTATTATTAAGAACAATAAATCTATTGTAATAACTAACAATCATAACTAAGAACAAAGCTACCAATACAATGATTAAGATTATCCACCATAACATATCTAAAACAAATAAGACAAATTTATAAAGTTATCTGACAATAATATAAAATGGTAAAAGTAAACAAAGATACTTGTATTGGATGTGGAAGTTGCACTTCAATTTGTCCAGAAGTTTTTGAAATAGATGAGGATGGAAAAGCAACTGTAAAAGAACAAAAGAAAATACCTTGTGTAAAAGAAGCAATTGATTCTTGTCCTGTTAATGCAATAAGCAAATAAAAATTAAATCCCCCTAAAGGTTTTACAAAACCTTTATTAATTCTCTTGAATAAATAATTCTATGTCAGAGGAAAAAGAGGAGATAGATAGAGAATCTTTAATAAAATGGTTTTCTGAATTAAACAAAGATTCTGGGAAATTAGTTGGTGGAAAAGGAGCTAATCTTGGAGAAATCTTTAATTTAAAAATACCTGTTCCAGAAGGTTTTGTTGTAACAGCCCAAGCATATGATTATTTTATTAAAAAATCTGGTTTAAATGAAAAAATAAAACAAATTCTAGAGACAATTAAATATGAAGATACAAAGCAATTAAATGAAAAAGTAATAGAAATTAGAAAATTAATAACAGATTCAAAACTTCCAAATGATCTTCAAGAAGAAATATTAGAATCTTATGAACACTTAAGTGCAAATAAAATAGAAATTGAAAGAGGTTCTGCAGCAGATATTTTAAACACAGCACATGAACCTATTTTTGTTGCAGTGAGATCTAGTGCAACAACAGAGGATCTAGCAGAAGCAAGTTTTGCAGGACAACAAGACACTTATCTTAACATAAAAGGAAAAGAACAATTATTAGAACATATAAAAAAATGCTTTGCATCTTTATTTACAGCAAGAGCAACATATTATAGAGATAAAAAAGGATTCAAATATGAAGACGCAAGCCTAGCAGTTGTTGTTCAAAAAATGATTAATGCTGATAAATCTGGTGTAATGTTTTCTAAAGATCCCACAAACAAAACAAATGATATTATTCTTGAAGCTGTATGGGGTTTAGGAGAAGGAATTGTATCTGGAACAATAACTCCAGACAATTATGTTGTATCCCAAAGTTTAGAATTAAAATCAAAAACAATTGAAGATAAAAAAATCGCAATAAGAAGAAATTCTGCAGGAGAAACAATAACAGTTCAATTACAAGAAGAAAGATCAAAACACCAAGTATTAACTTCATATGAAATTCAAAAATTAGCAGAATTTGCATTAAAATTAGAAGAACATTACAAAAAACCCCAAGATATTGAATTTGCAATAGAAAATGGAGACATATATATTGTTCAAACAAGACCAATAACAACAATAAAAAAACAAGAAGAAAGAAAAGCTTCTGAAATAAAAGGAGAAGTTATTTTAACAGGTTTAGCAGCTTCACCTGGAATTGGAGTTGGAAAAGTAAAAATAATAGAGGATTTAGATGATTTACACAAAATCCAAACAGGAGATGTCTTAGTTACAAAAATGACAAATCCAGACATGGTAGTTGCTATGCAAAAATCAGTTGCAATTATAACAAATGAAGGTGGAATGACTGCACATGCTGCAATAGTCTCAAGAGAAATGGGATTACCATGTATTGTTGGAACAAGAAAAGCTACAGAAATTTTAAAAGATGGAGATGAAATAACAGTAGATGGCTATGAAGGAAAAGTATATTCTGGAAAAACAAGCGAATCAAAAAAGAAAGAGATTTTGCCTGTAACAGCAACAACAAAAACAAAGATAAAAGTAATGGTGGATCTTCCAAGTTTTGCAGAAAGAGCTTCAAAAACAGGATTAAAAAAAGTTGGTTTAACTAGAATAGAAGGAATTATCGCAGAATCAGGAATACATCCAAATTATTTTTTAGAAAAAGATGAAATAAATGAATATGAAAATATAATCTATAAAGGAATACAGGGAATTGCAAATTACTTTGAAGAATTATGGATACGAACTTCAGATATAAGAACAGATGAATATCAAAACTTAAAAGGAGCTCCTCAAGAAAAAGAAGCAAATCCAATGTTAGGAATGCATGGAATAAGATATAGTTTACAAAATCCAAAAATATTAAAAGCAGAGTTAAAAGCATTAAAAAGAATTGCAGAAGATGGTAAAACAATTGGAATTTTAATGCCCCAGGTAATATCTGTTCAAGAATTAAAAAAAGTTAAAGAATTTATAAAAGAAATTCAATTTGAAAAATTAAAAGTAGGTATTATGATTGAAACTCCTGCTGCAGTTCAATTAATAAAAGATCTTTGTGAAGAAGGAATAGATTTCATATCTTTTGGTACAAATGACCTTACACAATACATGTTAGCAATTGATAGAGGAAATCAACAAGTTCAACACCTATATAATGAAATGCATCCAGCAGTTTTATATCAATTAGCATATGTAATAAGAGTTTGTAAAAGATATAAAGTTGAAACAAGTATTTGTGGACAAGCTGGAAGTAAAAAAGAAATGGTTAAATTCCTAGTTGAAAATGGAATTGACAGTATAAGTGTTAATGCAGATATTGCAAATGAAATTGCCACATATATTCAAGAACTAGAGACAAAAATATTAAAGAATACAGATAAAGAGCCTCGGCAATATGAATTAAAAAAGCAAGAAGAAGAAATTAAAAAGCGAGTTCCTGAACAAAATTCAGAAACTAAAGAAGAACTTGAAAAAAATGTTAAAGAAATAAAGCAAAAAGAAACTACAAAAGAATCTAAAGAAATAAAACAAAAAGAACCAACACAAAAGTCTGAAGAAATTGAAAAAGATATTCAAGCAATTGAACAAGAAAAACAAGAATATCTAAAAGAACATCCTGAAGAAGAAGTTGAAGATGGAGAAAAAACCAAAGAAACAGAAGATATTGAAGAAGATGAAAACCCAGTTGAACCAGATGAAGATCCTGAAGACCCTTTGAAAATATTTTAATTTGACAAGATTTATAAATATAAATCCCTTCTAAACACCATGGTGAAAAAAAAGGTGAGCAAACCAAAAAAGAAAAGCCCCACCAAAACTGCTGAACACATTTTAGTTCAAAATTCTATTGAATTACAAAAAATAATGGCAAAAGTCATTGGAAGTTTTGATAAATTATCTGAAAAAATAAATAATCTTCTAGAATTATTTGAAGATTCTGCAAAAATATTAGTAAAAAAAGAACTTGAATCTGGAAAACCAAATAATTTTAGTGGAGAAATTTTAGAAAAGATAAATAAGCTTATGGATCAAAACAAAATAATTGCAAAAGGTTTAACAATGATGCATGAAAACAAACCAGAAACTTTTCAGAAAAGAGAATTTGTGCCTTCTCCAATTATGAATAACAAAGAAATGGTTATTCCAAGAAAAAGTTTTGCACCTCAAAAGACAAATCAAAATATAGAAAAAAGAGAAACAAACCCTGTTTTTGAGATGCCAGAATAAATTTTCTAGGTAAAAAAATGATTGAAACATCTACAAAAGAAACAAGAGGTTACTTTCTATTACAATTTACAAAACAGTTAATAAAAAGTAACAAAAATATAAACATCTATTTATTAGATGAAATCTTAAAACAAAGATTGCCTCATCAAAGAAAACAAGTCTATATGACAAAAGAGACAATACAAGAAAAATTAGAACAAAGAAAAAAACCTTTAGAAAATCCTAAAGAAACAAGTATATTAATACAAGATCTTAGAAATATTCCTTTATCTAAAAAAAACACTCTCCCAATTTTAAATAATCAAAAAAAGAAATTAACCATGCCTGCTTCTAGAATACCTGAAAACTTAATTCCAAGACCAAATAAAGATCTTGACCAAGTAAATTTTGGAAAACTGCAAATGCTACTAAATGACTCAAATGTACGAGAAATAGAAGTAGAAGCCCCAAATCAAAAAACAATTGTAAATGGAATTATGGGAAGAAAAAACACCAATATAATTTTAACTCAATCTGAAATCGAAACCTTAACAAACAATTTATCACTTTTCTCAAAAATACCCATTTCAGAAGGTATAACAAAAATAGCAATAAGTAATTTAACAATTACTATAATAAAATCAGAAAAAGATATACATTTTATAATTAGAAAGAACTCCCAAACACCTGTTCCAAAACCATTTTATACTTAAGAAAAATCATAATTCTGATTAAACTCATCTAACTTAAATGAAGGTGTTTCTTCTTTTGTTATTTCATTAGATATATCTCTTAACCAATTAATTTTATCTTTCTCTATCAAAGAATTCAAATCTGCTCTAGATAAATCTTTATTATATGAATATTCAACTTCATAAGACCCTAATTTAAGAGAAACAATTATCCAATCCTTATATTCTCTAGCATTTTGATTTATAGATTCATTTCCAAATTCATCACTTAAAATTTTCTTTTCTGAGTCTGTTAAAGAATATATTAACTCATTTGCATCTTCCATAGTCTCATTATCAGAACTCTCTAAAAAAGAATCTCCAAGATTTACTTTAAATGATTTAATCTCCTTATCTCCATGAACTAATTTTATGCCAAGAGATTTATCTTTAAAACTAAGATTTAATGCAGAAAGATTAATATTTATATTTTCCATATTCTTCCCAATATAGTTTTTTCCAAAACCATGTGTCTCTTCATAATAATTTGTTTTTATAATAACAGAATTTTCTTGAATAAATACCTGTAAATCACTTACAGATAATTCTTTTGTATCTGTCCTAACACTTCCAGGGATAATCTTTATTGTCTGCCCAGGTTGAATATTATATTTAAATTCTTTTGCATATGAAACATCTGCTTGAACTTCATCTCCTTCAGAAACAACATTTCCTGTTGGCCTAATTCCCATAAATAAATTTATAATTGATCCAAAAACTCCTCTAGCAACATTTCCAGTTATACTTGGTTCAGAGCTTGTTTCAGGAATTGCCTCTATCTCAGTTGAAACACTCTCTTCAGGAGTTTCAACAACTTCTTCAGTAAATTGTTCTTCTATTACTTCTTCTAGAGTTTGCTCTTCTACAACTTGTACTTCTACTATTTCTTCAGTAGATTGTTCTTCTACAATCTCTGAAACAGTTTCTTCAGAAACATTTTCAACAATTTCTTCAATAGGTTGTTCTTCTGTTATGTTTTCTATAATTTGTTCTTCTGTTACATTTTTTGGAGTTTGTTCTTCTACAATACTTTCTGTTGTATTTTCAACTTGATTAAAAGTAGCTTCTTCTAAATTCCCTTCCAAACTTGAACTAATTACTTTAAATTTAAAATAAACCTCTGGATAAACAACATTACTTCCAATTAAACCATATCCAAATCCTTGACCAAAAGATTCAGAACCTTCTACATAATATTCCCCTTCAATTAATTTATTTAATATTAAATCATTTAAAGCATATTCATAATTTTCACCAGCATTTTCAAAAACAATCTTAGAATCTTCTGGAATCATTTCCCCTTCTTTTAAATTAATACTCAAAACTCCCTCCAAAGGTTGATCTTCTTGATATTGCCCTTCAAGATTTAAAATAACATTTCCAGATAAACTACTTGGTTTTAGTGTGAAAAAAAGTGTGAAAAATAAAACCAATGCAACTGCTGCAAAAATAAAGAAAAGGGGAGACTTATTTACTTTTTTTATTGTACCTTCTTTTAATCCATGATATTCTGATACAACTTTCCCATCAACACGTTTACTATGATAAATATAAGGCCCATATATCTTACCATTCTTTTTTATATACTTCTTATACGCCATCTTTTAATGTAAGTAACTAATTCTAATTAAAAGAAATATATCTATTTAAAGCTTTCATAATAAAAAAAATAAAAAAAATAAAAAAAATTATTGCGTTGGAGTTCCTGAATCTTGAGGAGGAACATATGGAACCAAAACTAAAGTTTGAGGTTCTCCTGCTTCATTATTTCCTAAAGGCAATGCAAAATAACCATTTGTCTGAATTTGATTAACTACATCCCCATAAGCCATATTAACTCCTTCTATTTGTTTATTCACAACAAAATTATTCATACTAGGCCTAACAACAAAGAGGAATAACAAAACCAAGACTAAGACTATTATCACAGCTACCAAAATCCACATAATCTTTCCTCTATTATCTTTTACCATTATTTTTACTACCTCCTTTCAATTTTTATTCAAAAATGTTAATCTCCATTATTGTTATTACATCTTTGATTATAATATTTTCCCCAACCTCAGCATAAACTGAAATAACATCTCCAGGTTCAAAACTAAGAGTATCTTTAGATATTAAATCATAATCTTTAATGATTCCTGTTGAATTTACTAAAACAGAATTTCTAAAACCAACTGGTTCTGAATTTTTATATATAATAATTTCAACTTCTCTTTTTTCTTTAAAATCCAAGATCTCTAAATTAGTAGATAATCCAGTTATACTCCCTTCCCTCATCATAACATATCCTTTTTCTTCACTTGTTTGAACTCCGGTTGCAGTATTTAAAAAATTAGATTCTCCAAGTTCTCCATTAAATCCAAAATTTAAAATCATCTTATTTGCAATTTCTTTCAAAGTCTTCTTAAATGTGGTATCTGAAACAGTTATAACAAAAACCGGTTTATCTCCACCATAATCTACTTCATACATTGCAAGATTAGTATCATCAATATTCTCTAATTTAACTTCTTCAGGAAGATCTGCAAAATCAACTTTTTCAACACTCTTTATATTTTCCTGATTAATTCCCTTTTCTTTAACCACTTCTTTAACAAAAGTATCAACATCTTTTGAAACAGCTAAGTTTTCAGCAAGAACTCCTCCAGCTAATAAAAATATCATACAGACGCCTAGGATTATAAATAGTTTTTTCATTCTACCTCTTATATATAGTAAATCTAATTAAGAGAGCTATTTAAAGATTTCCAATGAATTTAAAAATAATCAAGAATTTAAAAAATTATGAAACAAATAACTAAGCAAAAACTTGAAAAATATTTTAATTTAACTAATGTAGCTTTAAAAATAGTCAAAAAAAACATCATCAAAGGAAAAGAAAAATATGCAAAAGAAATAATAGACATGGTTGAAAATTATTTATCTGATGCTAAACATTTTGAATCAAAAAAAGATTTTGTAAATGCTTTTGCAGCTTTAAATTATGCACATGGTTGGCTTGATTCTGGAGTTAGATTAGATATCTTCAATGCAAATGATGATAAATTATTTACTGTTAAATAAAATGAAAACAATAATACCTTTAATTGGCTTCATTCTTATGGGAATAACTCTAGAAGTTTTTTGGACCTCTATTCTAAATCATTTAAAAGAGCGTAAAAAAAATAAAGTTAAACTCATTGGAGTAACCTATTTATGGATGTTTCCAATATATGCAATTGTACCTATATTTTATCTATTAACATTAAATCTCCCCCCACACATTTCAATTTTCATTAGAGGACTTATTTATTTTTGCCTATTCTATATATTGGAATTTACCTCGGGGTGGATTATAAAGAAATCAGTAGGAGAATCTCCATGGGATTATTCAAATAAAAAAATAAAACTCTTTGGAAAAGAATTTAAATCTAATTTTAAAGGATTAATTTGTTTACAATATGCTCCAATTTGGTATATTTATGGAATATTAGGAGAATTATATTATTTATTTTTAATTAATATTTAAATAGCCCCAGAAAAATCCCTATCAAAAAAAGATTTATATCTTATAAATGGGACAACCACAGAATAATATATTGATTCTACTAATTTCTTTCTATTATTTGTAATCGGTCTTGAAAAGATATTGCATTTTCTAGAATCTTCATCTAAAAGATATTTTCTATCTTTAAGAAAAAAATATTTCTCTTTTAAAAATCCTTGAGAAAAACCATGTTCGTGAAAAAAGTCTGGGTTTTTCATTACTTCAAAATAGGTTTTAAACAAATTCCATTCAGAGAGATCTTTAGGGGAAATAAAAATGTTGAGATCTCTAGTCTCATAACTTATTTCAAATTCTAAACCTCCAAAAAAAACTTTTCTATTTTCAAAAGACCAATTCATCAAATATTCCAAATCATTAGAACCATTAGAACCTTTTTTAAAAGCCATTATAGCTCTTGCAATAAATCCTCCTTCTTCCATATAAATCTAAAGAAACTCCCCTTAAAAACCATTATTATTCTCAAATTCAACAATCAAAAACCCTTAAAAATAAGAATTGCCTATTAAGAATATGAAGAAAGATGTAATTGTTCTAAGTCTTGGAGGAAGTTTAATTATTCCAGATAAAGTTGATTACACATATCTAAAAAACTTTAGAAAAATCATCTTAGCAAATAAAAACAAACATAAATTTGTAATTGTGTGCGGTGGAGGAAGTTTAGCTAGAAAATACATATCTGCTTTAAAAGTAGATGGGAAAAATCATGAATTTCAAAGTCTTGCAGGAATATCTTCAACAAGAACAAACGCAAGATTTATGAGTTATTTTTTTGGAATAGATCCTCACAAAGGAATTCCACATAAAATAAAACAAATCAAAATATATCTAAAAAAAAGAGATATTGTTTTTTGTGGAGCATTAGAATACAAACCACACCAAACCTCAGATTCAACAACTGCAGAGATTGCAAAAAACCTAAAATCAAATTTCATAAATCTTACAAACATAAAAGGACTTTACACAGACAATCCCCTAACAAATAAAAAAGCAAAATTTATATCAAAAATAAACTGGAAAGACTTTGAAGAAAAAGCAAATAAATCAAAATTCCAACCAGGTCAACATTTTGTTTTAGACCAATCTGCAGCAAAAATAATAAAAGAAAATAAAATAACAACATATATTCTTGGAAAAGATACCAAACAATTAGATAATCTTCTAAAAGGAAAAAGCTTTATAGGGACCACAATTAAAGATTAATATGGAGCAAATAATCTTTTCAGAAACAAATTTCAGCAAATTAAAAGAATTTATTAAAAAAAACAAAAATAAAGATTTGGTCTTCACAAGTGGAGACGATGATCTAAATAGAAAAGTTCTTGAAAAACTACCCATACAAACAATTTTAATAAATTTAGAAAATAGAAAAGATTTTCAAAAACAAAGAAATTCTGGATTTAATCAAGTATTAGCAAAAATAGCAAAGAAAAATAAAATAAATATTGGAATAAATTTTGATGAATTAATATCTTCAAAATATAAAGAAAAAATAATCTCAAGATTAATTCAAAATATTAAACTATGTAATAAATACAAAGTTCAAATGAAAGTAATTTCTAAAGATAAAAAGATCAACAAAAACAACATTAAATCTTTAGCCTTAGTTTTAGGTATGCCCACTTGGATGATTAAAAATTTATAAATTATCTTAGCTAATATCAAAAATATTTAAACCATAAATTGACCAAATCTCACCTTCTAAAATATTTTCTGGAGAATAAACCCCTGCTTCTGCCCCCATCAAACTCATATTTGAATGCCCTCTTCCAACACTCTCTAACATATAATCGGAATTTACAAAATATCCCGTATCTGGACAGGGACTCTTATCTACTCTAATTTGAGTTGCTCTGGCCTCATAAATCCTTCATCCCTAATCATAAAAAAATGCTCTGAACCAAAAAACAAATTATTTGCTCTTCCCATCTCTCGTTCAATTAAATACTCTTTTAAATTTCCTTTTAATTCAAAAGAATATGGTTTAAATAAATCATTAAATTCCATAATAAAAACCACTTTAAAATACCTTATAAAATTATAGGGACTTTAATAAAATCCACAAATATAACTTGTTTCCCAAACCTGAAAATTATTCCCAGTAGAAATATTTGATACTGTAACATTTAATCTAACATATGGTGCTGCTCCAGTTACATTTGGAACTTTGTGTTCATTTATCTTTAAACATCCTTCCTGATTACTCCCAGGAAATACAATATAATAATTAACTAAACTTGTATTTAAAGGATTTAATAAACTTGGACTATCAAAATACTCGCCAATACTAAATGGCCAAATAGATGAAATAATTCCAGAATTAACAATTTCTTCTATAACACATATTCCTTCAACACAAATTTCTCCAGGATCACAATCTGCATGAGTAGTGCATTCAACAGGGATAAAGCATTCAGCATTAAAACAAACTTCAGATTCATTACATTCTTCTATAGTGCTAGAAGTTATTGTAACACTACATGAATTATTTATACAAGAATATGATTTATAATCTTGAATAACTTTGGTTCCATCTTGAGAACAAGCAGGTATTCCAATAAGCCCATTCATCCCACAATCTGTTGTAACAGTAGCAGGTGTACATGCAATTACCTCATCCACACATTCCCCATCAAAACATTCATAACTACAATTCTCAACAATAACATCTTCAAGACCTTCATCACAAAATCCTAAAATACACTCAAAAGTCTTTTTATATTGGTGAACAAAATTATCTAAACAATATCTTGTTCCATTTATAAGATAATCTGAACCACATTGAATATTTGAATAACAAATTCCTTCATCTTCTCCACCATTAGCTAAAACTTCATCTGATTGATTTAAACCCCTATTTAATCCTTCCACAGGTTCTGAAGGAATTCCAATAACTTCTTCTCCAGAATCTAATAAAATAACTGGTGCAACTGAAACTTTATATATATTTGCTAAGGCCAAACTAGAATTTAAAGGATTTAAATAAATATCAAAAGTTCTCTCTTCTAATTCATCAAATCCAATAACCCTATAATCATAAACCTCTGAAGACCTTAAATCTTCAAATATAAATTTTAATGCAACAAGATCTCCTGTGCCAAGGTCTCTAGAAACTCTTAATACAGCCATACCTGTAGAATAATTAACATTTGCTGAAGCAATTCCCACTCTAACAGTATATTTGCTTGGGGAAAGTTGACTTGTTCCTTCTCTTGCAAATACAAATATAACAGCCCCAACAATTCCTAAAACAACCAAAACTAATCCCACAATAATTATTGTAGAAACTACTGCAGACAATCCCCTCTTATTTAACATACAAATTAAAAACAAAAGGAATTTATAAATTTAATTAACTCAAAAACAAAGCTTTTTTAAGTAAAATTACTAAAAGATTGTATGGAAAAAATAATTGAATCTTTAAGTCCAATTGAAAGAAAAATAATTCCCCACCTTGAAGAAAAAAACATTTCTGAAATTTGCATAAAATCTAATCTAGATAAAACTACTGTTCTAAGAGCATTAGAATATCTTCAAAAAAAGAACATAATCGAATTAGAATTTAAAAAGAAAAAGATAATTGAACTAGGAGTTAACGGAGCATTATATAGAAAAAAAGGCCTACCTGAAAGAAGATTATTAAATCTTCTAGACACAAAGAGAATACTTCCATTAAAAGATGCTTTAAAAGAAAGCAAATTATCAAATGATGAATTTAAAGTCTCTATTGGGGCATTAAAAAGAAAAGCTTTAATTGAATTAAAAAACGGAAAGATGATATTTAATGCAAATAAAGAAGAAATTTCAAAAAGAAGCTTAGAAGAAATATTTATTGATAATTTACCCTTAGAAAAAGATTCTCTATCTCCTGAACAAAATTTTGCATTTGAAGAATTACAAAAAAGAAAAGACATTATAGAAGTTAGAGATGTAAAAGAAATTAAAATAACCTTAACAGAACTTGGGAAAAGAATAAGCAAATCTAAAATAAATTCAGGAAATTTAATAGAACAAATAACTCAAGATCTCCTAAAAAAAGAACAAAATTGGAAAGGTAAAAAATTTAGAAGATATGATTTAAGTGCAAATGTTCCAAGAATCTATGGTGGAAAAAGACATTTTGTAAATCAAGCAATAGATTATGGAAGAAAAATTTGGACTGAAATGGGGTTCAAAGAAATGACTGGAGATATTATTCAAACAAGTTTTTGGAATTTTGATGCCCTATTTACTGCTCAAGATCACCCTGTAAGAGAAATGCAAGATACTTTCTTTATAGATAAAAAACAAGAAATACCAGATAAAAAAATACTTAAAAAAATTAAAGATATTCACGAAAAAGGAATTGGAGGGAGTCGTGGTTGGGGATATGAATGGGATGAAGAAGAATCTAAAAAAATGGTTTTAAGACCACACACCACATGTTTATCTGCACATAAACTTTACGAATTAGGCCAACTCCCAATAGAACAAAGAAAAGGAAAATTCTTTACAATAGGTAAAAATTTTAGAAATGAAACAATTGATTGGTGCCATGGTTTTGAATTTAATCAATCAGAAGGAATAGTAATAGATGAAAATGTTAATTTCAGAAATCTTTTAGGATATTTAAAAAAATTCTATGAAAAAATGGGATTCACAAAAATAAGATTTACGCCTGCATATTTCCCATATACAGAACCAAGTGTTGAAATAAATGTTTGGCATCCAGAAAAGAAAGTATGGCTGGAATTGGGGGGAGCAGGAATATTTAGGCCAGAAGTGACAATACCTTTACTTGGAAAACAAATTCCAGTATTGGCTTGGGGCCCTGGATTCGATAGAATGCTTATGGACTATTATCAAATAAAAGATTTAAGAGAAATTTACAAAAATGATCTAACTCAATTAAGAAATATGAAAAATTGGATAAAATAAAATGGCCAACATAAAAATACCTAAAAAACAATTTGAAAAAGATATTGGGAAATTAGATGAAAAAATGAAAGAAAAAATAGCCTTATTTGGAGTACCTATTGAATCAATAACAGATTCAGAAATAGAATTAGAAATCTTTCCAAATAGACCAGATTTATTATCTTATCATGGATTTAAAAGATCTTTTTTAGCATTTCTAGGCAAGAAAATGGGATTAAGAGAATACAAATTACATAAACCAGAAAAAAACTATTTTGTAAAAATAGACAACTCTGTAAAAGACATAAGACCCTATACAGCATGTGCAATAATTAAAGGATTAAAATTAAGTGAAAATAAAATAAAAGAGATAATTGAAATTCAAGAAAAACTCCATGCCACAATTGGAAGAAAAAGAAAGAAAATAGCAATTGGGACATATCCTTTAGATAAAATAAAATTACCTATAACATACAAAGCAATAGAACCAGACAAAATAAAATTCATACCTTTAGAATATGGAAAAGAGATATCTGGATTAGAGATTTTACAAAGACATCCTGCTGGAAAAGAATATTCTCATTTATTAAAAGGAAAAGCAAGATTTCCTATTTTTATAGATAGTGCAAAAAACATTTTAAGCATGCCCCCAATAATAAACTCTGAAACAGCCGGAAGAGTTACTGAAAAAACAAAAGAGGTTTTTGTAGAATGTTCTGGATATGATATGGAGGCCATAAATAAATGTTTAAATATAATCGTAACAACCCTCGCAGACATGGGAGGAAAAATCTACCAAATGAAGATAAAATCAAAAGAAACAAAAATATCTCCAGAATTAAAAATAGAAAAGATGAAAATATCTATAGAAAATATTAACAAACTTCTAGGATTAGACTTGAATGAAAAACAAATCAAACAATGTCTAGAAAAAATGGGACATTCTTATTCAAAAAATGAAGTTAAGATTGCCTCATGGAGAACAGATATTTTACATGAAGTGGATTTAATAGAAGACATTGCAATTGCATATGGTTATGAAAATTTTAAACCAGAAATTCCAAACATCTCAACAATAGGTGAAGAAAATAAAGAAGAAATTATTAAAAGAAAGCTAGCAGAAATTCTCCAAGGACTTGGATTTGTAGAAACTTGCAACTTGCATTTAACAACAAAACCAGATCAGTTTACAAAAATGGGGATTAATGAAAAAGCAGAAGAAGATTACATAGAAGTTATAGAATCTAAAACAGAAAATAATATTCTAAGAAAAGACCTTTCATCTTATATTTTAAAAACCTTTTCAAAAAATGTAGATTCAGAATATCCTCAAAAAATATTTGAAACAGGAAAAACCTTTCAATTAATTTCAAATAAAGTAATTGAATCTGAAAAATTAGCAATAGGAATATGCCCTGGAAATTTCACAGATATTAAACAAATTTTAGAATATCTAGAAAAAATGTTAAATATAAAATTCACCCTTAAACAAACAGATAAAATTTCCCCACATTTAATTGAAGGAAGAACAGGAAAAATATATCTCAAAGATAAAGAAATTGGAGAAATTGGAGAAGTTCATCCAAAAATCTTAAAAAACTGGAAAATCAAAATGCAAGTGTCAATTATAGAAATTAACTTACATGAAATATTTAAGGAATTTGAATAAAATCAAAAGCCACAACTGAGATTTTAATATTTGTTTCTTTTTTAAGGGTTTGAGAAGAGAATAAATTTATAACCTAAATAAAATTAATTCAAATTTTTATTAAGTACTTTTCTAGTTAAATTTAACCTTGCATTTCTTTTACTATCCAAATTAGTTTTTGATTCTAACATATTCTTATATCTCTCTAAAACCGGAATTAAAGTATGTGCAAGTCTTTGATAAAATAATCCCTCCAAAACCGCCTTTCTTTTTTCAGAAGTTCCAGCAAGATTCCCAAGAAACTCCCACATTCTATCCTGATTAGAATCTTGTTCTTTCAGTTTTGTGCTTAAAGCATTAGGAAAATCTTCAAAATATATTTTTATTTGGTATCGTTGCCCTTTTGTAATTCCTTGCTCCCGATAAAAATCTTCAACAGAAATTACTTTTTGGTGTTTATAAGAGCTAATATGCCCTTGCGTATTTACACCGTTTGTCCAAAATTTTCTACAAATACCAGCACTAACACATGTTTCTTTTTCATTTGGAAGGTTATAAGAACAATGTAGTGGAGAGTCTTCTCCTTTTATTCTCCCCATCTTCCACCCCCCCAACTCATAGACTTCCATAAGTTCTCTCCACTCTCTTAAAGTTAAAACGTGTATTACTGTATTCCCTAATATTTTTAACTCAACATTTGGCTTTTTCATAAAAAATATATAGAAAAATATTTTATAAATCTTCCGTAATGTTACCATTTTATAATAACAGGAGCCACAACTGAGGATTGAACTCAGGACCTCTACCTTACCGAGATAGCGCTCTACCAACTGAGCTATTGTGGCATACAAAATATATTAAAATACAGAATTAAAAATCTAACGTTTCTTTTTATGTGTTCTTAAAAAGATTAGAACAGAAACAAATATTAAAATAAACGCTGCTGCAATTGCACCTGTTATTAAAGCTCCAAGTCCAAATAAAACTTCAAGTATTGGATTTGAAGTAACAAAATATAATACAAAAAATATAATAAATGCCCCCAATGCTCTAATAAAATTAACTAGAGACTTAGTTTTCTTTTTCTTTAAAGAATCAGTATCTCTTGCAATAGGTTTTGATTTCTTTGCTTTTACAATCTTGGGAGCTTTCTTACTCACCTTTTTTTTAGCAACCATAATATATATTAGAATATATAGTTTTTAAACATTACTTTCAATCACATCCACTTTTTCCAAAAAGGTTCTTTTTTAACTTCTTCATTTACAACTGTCTCATTCATCTTTTTCCAATCTTGTTTAAAAGCATAAGCTGTAATAGACTTTAAATTCCCAAAAATTCCGCCAAGCCAAACAAAATATAATTTTCCTGCAGAAACCCAACCAGAAGTTGATTTAAGATCAATATCATTATTTTTTATAACAACTGAGAAACTAACATATGTAAATATAATTAACATTATTAACAAAATAGCAAACACTTTATGTTTCATTCTTTTAGCTTCAATAATTAACCAAATTGCCACTACCACCACTGCAACAATAATAAAAGTCACCCCAACTGCCATGAAAATAAAAGATATCCTCACTATAAAAACATTTCTTGTAACTTAAAGAAAATGAAGAATAGCCCTGCTCGGATTCGTGCTGAAAGTCTTAAGGACTTTCGCGTCGTACCTAAACAAGTTCACGCACGAAACAAGTTCGAATCTAAAAAACCTAAAAATAGCCCTGCTCGGATTCGAACCGAGGTCAATTGGCCCAGAACCAATTATACTTGGCCACTGTACTACAGGGCTATATTATATTATAATAAAAACAAGAAGAACAATATTTTTAAAGCCTACTTCTTTCAAATAATTTTTCACCTCATTTTGTCTGGACACGTAAAAAGTTCTATCCCTTATGATTTTGGAGGGAGAATAACCTAATTTAACAAAAAGATTTCTAGTATCTCTTAAAAGAGAAAAATTATGATTAACAAAGTTTAATCTTAAAAGATGAGAATCCCTTCTAGACATTCTATGAATACATCCATCAGTATCTATTAATCCTCTTAAACAGGCAACCATAAAACTATTCTTCTTATAAATCCATTTTGGGATAGTGGATTGATTAGCAATTTTATTTCCAGGATTAATTCCCATTGCAATAAAAAATTCAACAAGTTCTTTACTATAAATATCCAAAAATCTGCAACTAGAAAGCTTTCTTTTCAAGACTTCTTTAGATTTTAAATTAAATATCTTCTTTGTTAAACTCCTTAAATATAAATGATATTCTCTTTCTTTCTCGATATCTCCTGCTATTCTTATTCCATAAACCCCTATGTGTTTCTTTCCAATAATTTTCCTATGAAAATAAAGATGCCCATCTCCTAAAAAAGCCCCTATGAATTCTGCTAGATCTTCATCAAAACAAATTTCAGGTAACTTGATTCTATTTCCAGGGGAATTTTTTCCTCCTTTTGATCTTCCCCAATTATCTGCTAACTTATCTACAATATATTTCTCTAAATTCACGTTTGCCAAGACACACAATTTAGAATAAGTTTTATCGTATAAAAATCTCTTCTCTTTCTTAAGATCATTTCTCACATAACCTTCAGATAATCCCAGTTCTATAGATAACCCTCTCCAAGTAAAATTCCCTACTTCTTTAGCCAAAATAACTAGTTTCCGCTGTTCTCATTCTTTCAAATTTACTCTCATTAAAACCAAATGTTCCTAAACTTTTTATATTTATTATTTGACTACTAAGTGACATCTAAAAGAAATTGGTTTTTCAAACCAAAAAAATTTAAATAGGTTAAATCTCTTCAGAAACCATACAGCCTCCATAGTACAGGGGACAAGTATGCCACCCTCTCAAAAACAAAACAAACGCGGGAAAGAAGAAATTCTTTTAGATATGTTTGTTAAAAGGAGAGGTGATCTCGTCTTGATGAAAGAAAAGATCTAGCATCTCAATGCAACCTTCCTTTTTAGGGAACGGTGGTGACCCGAGTTCGAATCTCGGTGGAGGCGTATTATTTAAATTTATAAATAGAAAAAACTTATTTTTATTATGAAAAAGAATCTTGCACTAAGAATAATACTTATAATTTCTATAACAGGAATATTATTTTAAGGATATCTAAGTTATACTGAATTATTTGCAGGATTTTGCGGGGCTTCTAAATTAGGTATGGGTGCTTGCACAAATGTATTCCAAATACCAGCATGTGTTTATGGTTTAGTTATGTATCTGGCTGTTTTTATTATTTCTCTAATTGGATTAAAAAGTAAAAAATAATAACAAAATCTTAATCTTTTTCAAAAAATCCAATCTTCTCAAAAAAATCTAAAACCCTTGAATCTGGACTTAAAACAAAAACATGATCCTCTTTAAAACGTAAACCACGATAAAGTTTTTGCAATAATTCTCTTCTAGCTTTATCTCTATAAAAACTCCAATAATATTGTGGTTTAGATTTATTTAATATTTTCCAAAAAGGGTCTTGAATATCTGGATTAGGGTATTTTGTAAATACAATTGAATTACATTCTTCACCTGGAAAATCAACTCCACGAGAATCCCTTGTAGAAAATAACATATCTATTTTCCCGCTTTTAAAATCATTAAGAATTTTACCTTCTCCATCTTTTCTTTGCATATTTTTAACTTCTTCCTTACTAATCAGATTATCTAAATCATATTCATTAATTTCTTCTTCTGTTGGAAGATCTTTAAAAGAATTAACATGAACTAAAACAGGTTTTTTAGCAACATCTAAACATTTATCTAAAGCTCTTAAATAATCTCCCCTACTAAACTTACCTAAATTAAAATTAGAATATTTGCAATCCATCTCTAAACTTGTTCTTATAATATCTATCTTCCCTTGATGTTCTGTCTCAGCATCAATCATTTTAAAATCAGTTAATCCAAATATGGTCTTTAAAACCTCTTTAGAATGTAAAGTTCCAGACATTAAAACAATTCTTTTATTTTTAGACATAAGTTGTTCTAACATCTTAGCTAAATTAATTGTAACTAAACTTGCAATAAGATTATTATCTACTTTAGAAAAACTAACATATGTTTCTTCTAAAAAATCATTAAACATACGTGCTGTCTCAAGAACATCAGACAAATAACTTTCATCATCTAAATTATTTGTAATTTCTGATTTTAAGAAAATCTTTAAAAGATCATAAATCCCAGTTTCTCTTAATGGAATTACTTCTTTTGATTTAATTGCATCCTCAATTCTTTGATTTTTTCTTAAATGTTTAATTAATGTAAATGATTCTTCAGAAATATCATCTTCAACATCTCCCAAAGCAACTTCATGAATTAAAGCATTTTGCAACCAATCCAAGTTTATTTTTCTCTGATTTGCAAAACTATCTAAAAATTCATCACATTCATCAATTATTTCTACTTCTGTTAAAGGTTTTCTATTTAATGCAGTTTCTAGTTTATATTTTAAGGAATTAAAAACAATTACATCAGAATCAACATATGAATGAAATTGTTCATAAAATTTACATCCAGGAGTTCTCTCATGAAAAACACATTTTACTTCACCCAAACCTTGATAAATCTTCTTTTTTGTTTGCCCTAATGATTTAACTTCAAGTGTCTCAGGTAAAACCGGGCTCCAATATGGACAAACAGGAGCAATAGACATTCTTTTAACATCTTTAATATTATTAAAATTTTTTAAATTAATTTTAGGATTTTGTTTTAAATATTCTTGAATTCTTTGCCAATTTTTCTCTTTAATCTCAATTTTACAAGGAATATGTGGATTGTCTGCAGAAAGATCTTTTTCACTTAATCTTTTAATCTCTTCTCTTTTTTCTTCAAAAATATCTTGTAATTTTACATTAACTTCCCTATTTAGTTTAGGAATTGCATTTAAATTATCTTGTAAAAACTTACATTTATGATTTTTTCTACCTGTAATAACAGATATTTTCAATTTCTCTCCACCTACAGCTCTCAAATACTTTTCAGAAGTATAATCTTTTTTATATTGATTTTGAAGATTCTTTCCTGGAACAACAACAGAAGTTTTTCCCATTTCTTTTGCAATATTTAAGCAAATCGCCGACTTTCCGGTCCCACATATGCCGTGGATAAAAATAACCTTTTCTCCTTTATCAAAAGCATCTAAAACCTCATTAACAACATCTTCCTGAGTCTTTCCATTTGAAAAACAAAGGGGTTTTAAAAATTCCTCATCTTTATATAGATTCCATCTCATAGGTTCAAGAAAAACAACATCCTCTTATAAAGTTTATTAACCATTATAAAAAAACAATTCTTGCATCAATAACTTTTCCTTTTCCATCAGAAACATTAAATGGGTTTATATCTAATTCAGAGATTTCAGGATATTTATGCACAAGCACACATATTCTCTTTAAATTATCTACAAGAACATCCATATTCTTTTTTTGCAATTTTTTTCCAATTTTAGTTTCTTTAATCATAGATTTAATATCTTTTATATCAACAGGGCATATTCTAAATGAAACATCTTTTTTTTCTTCAACTTTGCTTCCACCTGCCCCAAAAACAAGAACATGTTCAAATTCAGGTGTTTTTTTGATTCCAAATAAAAACTCTTTTCCAAAAAATCTTTTTTGAGCAAGAACTCCAGAAGACCCTTTAATCTTCTTAAATTCCCTTAGCTCATGCATTGCTTCAGAATATGTTCTAATCTTTGTCTTAACTCCCCCAATCTTTGCTTTATGAATTATTCTAGGTCCAAAAACCTTCATAACACAAGGCAAACCTATTTTTTGAAGAACTTTTTTTAATTTAAACTGAGATTTAACAAAATATCCTTCAACAATCTCAAAACCTTGCTTTTTTAGGAATTTCTCTGCCTCTTTTTCTGCAAACACTTTCATAACCATTAAACAAAATCTATTTATATATAGTTTTCGAATGAATGAATTTCACATATAATAGATTATAAATTTTATATTACACAAATAGTTATAAATACATTCAAACAACAAAAATAATGGTAAAACCAAAAACTAATGCTGAAATACAAAAATATTTAGATAAAAGATGGGTAAAAGATTCTCATTCAACTTTTTTAAAAAACTATGGAAGATTTGAAATATATGCTCTAGAAAACAATTTTATTGGAGTAAAAGGGAAAATTCAAAATGTGCAAACAATTTATAGAGAAGATGATGAAAGAGGAAAACAAGGAGTCACAGTCTTATTAGAATATGGAAATAAAAAACACAAATTACATTATAACTTTCAAACTAAGTGTAATTTGAGACGTATAAAAAATATAAGTAATTTGCTCAAGGAATTTGAAATGTTTGATCTCATAGACTTAAATGGCATGGAGGTGGTTGTAATCACAAGTAGTTACATAGACGACCATTCAGATGTTGAACCAGAGGGAATTGTTTCTTTAAATGCTAATTTTGATGAAATTTATCTTTATAATTTTCTTAGTCATCCAAAACCCCACCCAATGTAATCCACAAAAATTATAAATAAAAAAAGTTTATAATAATATGGAAGAACAAAATAAAATAAAACAATTTCTAAACCCCAAAACAATTGCAGTTATAGGAGCTTCAAACAACCCTCTAAAAGTTGGTAACATTTTAATGAAAAAATTAAGGAAATTTAAAGGCCAAATAATCCCAATTAATCCAAAATCTGAAAGAATAGACAAAAAGAAAGCATACAAATCTGTATTAAAGTATCCAAAAGAAATAAACTTAGCAATAATTGTAATCCCCTCTAAATTTGTATTAAAAGCTTTAAAACAATGTGCTAAAAAGAAGATAAAAAATATAATAATTATCTCCGCAGGATTTGCAGAACAAAAAAATTACAAATTAGAAAATAAACTAATTAAAATAAAAAATAAATATAAATTAAATATTTTAGGTCCAAATTGTTTCGGAATATTTAATCCTCATTTAAATTTAGACTGTACTTTTTCAAATACAACTCCAAAAAAAGGAAATATTGCTTTTATTAGTCAGAGTGGGGCTTTATGGAGTTATGCGTCTGATTTAGATTTGGGTTTCTCAGGATTTGTTAGTATAGGTAATATGAGTGATTTAGATTTTTCAGATTTTATTGAATATTTTAATAAAGACAAATCAACAAAAAAAATAATTTTATATATTGAGAAATTAAAAGAAGGGAAAAAATTCATAGAAATATGTAAAAATTCAAAAAAAGAAATAATAGTAGTTAAATCTGGAAAAACAGAGCAAGGTCTAAAAGCAGCTATAAGCCATACTGCAAGTTTAGCAACTAATTTTGAAATATATAAAGGCGCATTTAAACAAGCACATGTAAAAATAGTAGATTCTCTTACAAAAGCACTTAAATTAAAAAATCAAAATATTTTCCAGAAATTAAAACTCAATAAAACACTTGTAATCACAAATGCAGGTGGAGCAGGAGCACTATTAATTGATAAACTATCAGAAAAAAGATTTGAACCAAATAAATTAGTTGATATTTTAGGAACTGCCACAGCACATGATTATCATAAAGCATTAAGTAGAATAAGAGAAAAATATAGTAATATTATTTTAATTTTAACTCCCCAAGCAATGTCTGAACCTGAAAAAACAGCAGAGGTTATAATAAACTCAGAATATAAATCAAAGATAATTGCATTATTCTTAGGAGATAAATCTATTCAAACAGCAGTTGAAATTCTAAAGAAAAACAAAGTTCCTGCATTTAAAAGTGGGGTTTAAAATGAATAAAAACATTCCAAAAATTCTCCAAATTCTTTCAAAAGAATATAATTCAACAGAAAAAACAACTCTAAATAGAATGAGGTTTAAACCCAATCCATTTAAAATCCTCATATCTTGTTTACTCTCACTTAGAGCAAGAGATGAAACAACAGAAAAAATATCCAGAGAATTATTTAAAATTGCAGACACTCCAGAAAAAATATCAAAACTTTCATTAAAAAAACTAGAAAAAATAATCTTCTCAACAGGTCATTATAAAAAGAAAGCTAAAACACTTAAGCATGTTTCAAGAGAATTAATAAATAGATTTGGCAGTAAAGTTCCAAAAACAAGAGAACAATTAATATCAATTAAGGGCATAGGTCCAAAAACAGCAAATATTGTTTTAGCATTTGCATATAATAAACCTGTAATACCTGTGGATACTCACGTCCACCGTGTTTCAAATAGAATGGGATTTGTAAAAACAAAAACAGCAGAAAAAACAGAACCAAAATTATATAAGATACTTCCAAAAAAACATTGGTTAAATTATAATGCAATTCTTGTTCAATTTGGAAGAGAAATTTGCCAACCAATTTCCCCTTGGTGCTCAAAATGCCCTATAAACAAATATTGCCCAAAAATCAATGTAACAAAATCACGATAATATTTATATAACATTTCTGAATTTAGGAAAATATGAATGAAAATAAAAAGATCCGTTTAGAAAGATTAGCAGATTATGGGAGGAAAAATCCTTCTCTTGCTTCAACAATTCCCAAGCGAGTATTGGAATTAAGAAAAAAAATAATAAAAGAATCTTTTTGTAGTCCTTATTTCCCAGAACATCAAAGAGAATTTGTGAGAAATATTGAAGGAGTAGATTATATTAATGATTCACATGCCTGTAGTGTGCATTGTCTTTGGTTTTCTATTGAAGAAACCAAATCCCCAATAATTTTAATTACTGGTGGAACTCAAAGAAATCAAGGATATTCTAAATTAGGTAAAGAACTTTTAACAAAAAAATTAAGTGCAATTATACTCTTAGGAGAAAACCCCGAATTAACTCAACATTTAAATGGAACAGAAATTCCAATAATAAGAACAACTAGTCTTGAAGAAGCTGTTGAAACTGCACAATATCTATCTAAACCAAAAGATACAATTTTATTTTCTCCAGGGTGTCCTAGTTTTGAAATATTTGAAAATTATGAAGAAAGAGGACGTAAATTCTCGAGCATAGTAAAGAAATTATAACACACCCAAAATCTTTATAAACTAATTTTAGCTTTCTCAAACTATGAAAAGAAGCTCTAGACGTTGGAAAAAGAAAGGACAAATGCGTTGGAAATGGCAACGTAAAAGATTAAAGAAAGAAAAGCATAAACGTAAACTAAGAAGAGCTAGAGCTAAATAATTTTAAAACATCTTGTAATAAATATATGTTAAATACCATATATCTTTTTAAAAATAAATAGGATTTCTAATTTATGGTTGTACATATACCCAAACCAATACTTTCTTACATAGAAAACAATAATAGCACTACCTTTTATGATCCTATTTCTAAAAAGAGAATTAAAATCCGAGATTATGGGAACCCTTCAATAATAGAAACAGACATACTTGAAGAGGGAAATGCTTTAGAAAAAGTATACTCTGAAAAAGGAACACCCACAAAGATCTCAACACACACATTTATAGATTTATTTTATAAAAATGAAGAGTTAAAAGAAATTAAAAAGTCTATTGAAAATAATGTAAAAGAGATTAGGGAAACAATTTAAACATATTCTCTAATGAACATATTTTTTTAAATTAAAACCATCTAAATATATCATGAAAAAAAAAGAAATACGTCCAAATTGCATTTATCGTGGATATATAAGAATAGGACCAGAACTTTTGGCTATTGAAGCCTCTGAAGATTTAAAAAGATTAGAATTAAGACAAAAATATAAAACAGAATCTGTAAGAGATTTAGCCGAAGTATTAAGAGAAGAATACTTTAACATCTTTCCTGAGAATATTTCTGCTTTTTCAAAAGCTTATCAAGAAATTTAAAACATAAATCTTAAAGATAAAAATAATATAAAAGAACATGCAAACCAAATTGCAGAAAAATTAAATCTCGCATCAAGATTAAAAAAATCTGATCTTCAAAAGTTATATATGTTTTGTTGGAGATTGTCTGATTATTATGCAGATATAAATGAAAAGGAAATGGATTCAATTTCATAATTAAATTAAACATATTCTCTAAAATATATATTCTATCACATATATTGCACAATACAATACCATTAACTCTTCCAAAATAGCACAACAATATTTATAAGTAAAATTTCACCAACTACTATATGACAAGTGAAATTTGGACAGAAAAATATAGACCAAAAAATTTTGAAGAACTTGTTGGCCAAGAAGACACTATAAAGAGGGTAAAAGGACTTACAAATTCTATGAACATACCTCATTTAATGTTTGCAGGGCCTGCAGGAACAGGAAAATCAACTTTAGCTTTAGTAGTTGTAAAAGAATTATTCAAAGACACTTGGAGAGATAATTATCTAGAATTAAATGCTTCTGATGAAAGAGGAATTGCAATTGTAAGAGAAAAAGTAAAAAACTTTGCAAGAACAAAATCTTTAGGAAACATTCCATTTAAAATAATATTTTTAGATGAAGCAGATGCATTAACTCCTGAAGCTCAACAAGCTTTAAGAAGAACAATGGAAAACTATTCTTCAACGTGTAGATTCATATTATCTTGTAATTATTCAAGTAAAATAATTGACCCTATACAATCAAGGTGTGCGATATTTAGATTTAGACTATTAGAAAAAAAAGATGTTGAAAAATATGTAAAAAGAATTGCAGAAGGAGAAAATTTAATTATTAATCCAGAAGCAATAGGTTTAATGTATGATGCAAGTGAAGGAGATTGTAGGAGAGCAACAAACATCTTACAATCAACAGCTGCAATATCTCCAGCTATAACTTCAGATTTAATTTCAACAATAATATCTGAAACAAAACCAAAAGAAATTAGAGTGGTTTTAGATTATTGTTTATCTGGTGACTTCAAAGGTGCAAGAGAAAAATTATTAGATATAATGTTAAAACAAAGCATTTCTGGGCAAGATGTGATAAAAGCCATTCAAAAAGAAATCTGGAATATTCCAATTGAACCAGACATAAAGGTGAAATTAACTGAAAAAACAGGTGAAGCTGAATTTAGAATTGTTGAAGGTTCAGATCCATTTATCCAATTACAAGCCTTACTAGCAAGTTTTGTATTAGCTGGAATGGGAAAGTAATAAAGAAAAAAATGATAAATGCAAAACTTTTAGATAATATGAATAATTTAGGAATAGATACTTCCTGCAATTACTTCGATTTTGGAAGCTATGTTGGATTATTAGGACAAAAAGATCAGGGAATAGAACTACTAGAACTAGCTGTAACTAAATTTAAAGAAAGTGTTAAAGGAAAAACAATTCCAAAACCAGTATCTACAGTCCAAGGATTATTTAATTTAGGAGAAAATTATGAGTTACTACGGCAATATCAAAGATTAAGATCTTCTGAACAAGGGATACTTTATTTAAAGGAGAACGAACCTTTGATAAAATTATCTTTAGACCAAATTTTGGAAATAAATGATGATTCAATAATATTTGATATTATTTCTAAGATGGGGTGGAGAATAATATCTCCTTTAGCAAGAAAAAAAGAAATAGAAGAAGTAGGATATACAGAGACCGTTCACCCCAATTTTATCCGTGCTGTCGCAGAATATAAAGAGCCACTATTTGCAAGCGATACTAGAGCAATAAAGATATTTTATGAAAATCATCCATTGCCAAAAAGATTAATAAGAAAAGCAAATAGGGTGGCAAACTTATATTATAAAAAAAATAAAGAGAAAAAGCTAAGATTATGGAAAAAAATGGAAATCAAATGGTCAGAAGTATGTTTAGAAACATACAAACATTTTTTAGAAGGATTTGTTAAACCATCTATATTGGGAGAATTAAATTAAAATGATGCAATGGACAGAAAAATATAGGCCAAAAATTCTTGAAGAAATAAAAGGTCAAGAAGAAGCAATAGAACAAATACAAAAGTTTATAGAGAACTTTCCAAAGAAAAAAGCAATTCTTCTAGGAGGAGCACCTGGAATTGGAAAAACAACAATAGCACATGTTTTTGCAAAGCATTTCAATAAAGAGCTATTTGAATTAAATGCTTCGGATTTAAGAAATAAAGAAAAATTACAACAAATCTTAAAACCTGCTCTTGAACAAATGCCTTTAATAAAAACAGATAAAATAATCTTAATTGATGAAGTTGACGGTATATCTGGCTCAGATAGAGGAGGACTTCCAGAACTAATAAGATTAATAACAGAGTCAAATTACCCAATAATTGCAACTGCAAATGATGTGTGGAGTAAAAAACTAGCTCCCCTAAGGAAAGTATCTGAATTAATTAGTTTAAAAGAACCAAATGATTCTGTTATAAAAAGCTTATTAATAGATATTTTAAAAAAAGAAAATAAATTTTTAGAAATGCCTGTATTAAACTCAATCATCTTAAATTCTAAAAAAGATTTTAGGGCTGCTATAAATGATCTTCAAACAACTTCACATTTAGAAAAACCAGAAGAAGTTATAATTGATGAACGAAATAAAGAAGAATCTATATTTAATGTATTAAAAGAAGTATTTCAAGAAAAAGCTACAAATAGTATGCTTAGTT